>Ga0070666_10000379_pt1 | contig 27955 bp, 37 predicted proteins | sample KBSS23metaG_FD_64677 | JGI IMG/M metagenome (GOLD analysis project Ga0070666, IMG submission 64677) | Switchgrass rhizosphere microbial communities from Kellogg Biological Station, Michigan, USA - KBS S2-3 metaG | ecosystem: Host-associated > Plants > Roots > Rhizosphere > Soil ... | reverse complement strand
CAAACTAGAAAGCGTATAATGTAAGCATGAAGCTGTTTGCATGAATCGTCGTATGGCCCCGCATCATTGCCGCTTCATCCATAATTTGCGAGGAGAGACTTATGAAAGCACAAAAAGAATCAATCTTGTACGGCATCATTGGCTTATTGCTCGGCGGTATATTAGTTGGCGCTACGGCCACCGTAGCCGTCAACAGCAACAACTCCGGTATGATGCGAACGATGGGCATGCGCGTGCAGACCACCCCAGACACTGGCATGATGGGCATGGATCACGATTCAAGCTCCGACCACATGGGGATGAGCATGGAGAGTATGGCCGCGGCGCTGAAAGGCAAATCGGGAGACGCTTTTGATAAGGCATTTATTGCCGAGATGATTGACCACCATCAGGGCGCCATCGACATGGCTAACCTGGCCAAAAATAGCGCTAAGCACGCTGAGATCAAGCAAATGGCCGACGACATTGTGACGGCCCAGACCAAGGAAATCAACCAGATGAAGCAGTGGCAGTCGGAGTGGAGCTACTAGCTATGACCCAGAAGCAGTCGATGGTCTGGTTGACTGCGGCGGGCGTAGTGGGCATGCTCTTCGGCATCTTCTACGCCATCTTTGGGCTTCAGGGCCTACCTGTGTATCAAAAATTTGTGCCGGCAGAGTCGTTTAGTGCTTGGAGTCACGGGCTTTATGGGTCAACGTTCATTGGGTTCAGCGTCCTGCTCTTGTTTGCTGGCCGCCATGCCTTTCAAGCCAACGATAAAAGTTTAATGAAAATCCTGCTGTATGGCATTGCGGCGTGGCTGACCGTTGAAGCGGTATTCTCGGTGGTTTATGGCGTTTATATAAACGTGCTGGTAGATGTATTCTTGATGGGCTTTTTGGGCTACCCATTGGCTCGAGGTATCAAGAAAAAGGCTTAACTTATCGAGCCGCGCGGGAGTGGTTAGCATAACGAACTACCTACCCATCTAGGGAGGGCGCATGCCCGGAGCCCCCTTGGAGTGGCAGCTCGAGGTCGCGTACTTGACAGCTAAAAGTACTTGTGCTATAGTGTAACTACCTTTCGAGACTCATCTCGACACTCTCGGCAATATTTTGCCTTCCTAGTGTGAAATCTATTTTCAAGCGCCTCGCTGTGCGGCATTACCAATCGTCTTTCGGGCAGTCATTATGACCGCGCAAAGACCCGACAATATGTAATACCCAAGCTAGCAACATCGAGGTGACTGAAAGTAAATATCAGAGGTCCCTGGCCAGTGCCTTACCTCCAGCGAGAGCGCCTTTTGGCGTCGTACTGGAGGCTTTTCTTGTTGAGAAATAAGCGACACATTTGCCTTAAAGTATTGACAAAACATAAGTATTTTGCTATAGTATATTAAGTTCTTACATAATCCGAACAGAAGCTGCTACAGGAGGTAGCGATGAAGAGTGCTGTGCTGCGGCGAGGTGGCTGTGCGGCCTGTGGCCGACGCATTGACCCCGACTGGAGCAACTCGGGATTCGGTGTAGTCTGCCGACCGTGCCACAACGACGACGTGAAGCTGTTCTCGCCCGAGAATTTCGACTTCGAGCCGGTCGCGTCGCGCACCCCCGCTGGAGACGATTACGAGTTCGAGGGAACCCGAGTCATGATCAACGATCGTGTCGGCACCCTCAGCTGGGTCTACGGCGACTCGTCGACCATCACCTTCGATGGCGATGATCGTGGCAGTAGTGTCAAACTCGGGTACTGGGAACTCAAGCACCTCTACCAGGCCAGCCTGGCCGCCGCCTGACCCATCCGATCTCCCGGTGCTGGCGTTATCACGACGTCGGCACCGGGCCCTTCCCGAAGTCTCAAGCAATGTTTGAGGCGTCAGGATAGGTACTATAGCTCTGACATTGTTCGCAATCGCTCAACTCCAAGCGCAGACTGCTATAATTTACCCATGTACAAAGTTATCCGTAAATCCGAAGCCACCGTCCGCCACATTGCGGACAACAAAATTGCGTTCAACTATGTCACGAAAGAATTAAGTCCGGCGGTGTCGCTAGCCGTCACTGAAGCGATTGATTACTACGAGCAAGAAACCACGGACTACGATCGTATCTACTATGTCCTCGAAGGTGAGCTAGATTTGAGCTTTGATGGAAGCGATGTGAGGCTGGCAGTGGGTGATAGCTGCTTTGTGGCTAAGGGAACCGAGTATGAGATGCGTGGCAGCTTTAAAGCCGTGATGGTAAATCAGCCGGCATTCGGGTCATGAATAAACCACACGAGGGGAGGTTTCTGGATGGCGAGGGTCGGTTGCAGCAGTGGCCAACGAAGCACAAGGACCAACTGCTGGTGCTGGCGTATCTGGCGACCAGGTTTGAATATGACGTCTCTTATACTGAAGCCGAGGTAAACGAGGTGTTGAAGCAGTGGCATACGTTTAGCGATTGGGCGCTGCTAAGGCGTGAGCTGTTTGATCGCGAATTTCTCGACCGTAACCTCGATGGCTCAAATTATCGCTTAAAGGAACTCCCAACGGGTCTGCCCGGGCTGTCTCTCGTTCGCCCTAACATTGAGCAGGATGCGCCATTGGCTGTGGAGTGGCTAGCGGGTCCGTCCGGCCGTGAAACGCTTCGCCTCATGGGCAGTACTGATGAGCATAATAAGCCTTCAACCCTCGAAGACGAACGACGGCGGCTGAGAGACTTTATTACTTCTACTAGTCAAATTACCTGGATGATGCGCTATGAGGGCCGAACCGTTGGAGTGGTCTGGCTTCGCTTGGATGTGACTACTCATCTCTCGGCGCCATCGATCCACCTCATGATAGGCGACCCGGGTGTGCGTGGCCGGGGTATTGGAGCGGCCGCCATAAGGGCGCTCATTGAGCAGCTTAAAAGCGATAGGCGCTATGAATATTTGTACTCGCGCTACCTCACCGATAACGCTGGCTCGGCCAAATTGTTTAAAAACGCGGGCTTTGCTGAAGACGGCGCCAGCTACCAGGACGAAGATGGCTTGAGCTTCCAAAACGTCAAGTTAAGGCTCAAGACTTGAGCGTCGTTAAGTCAAAGAGCACTAAATTATTATTGACAAATTAAAGTACTTATGCTAATATATACTATTCAATATGAGATTGGATAACTTTGACACGGATTCTTTGGCTGGCTCATTGCCACCCCGATAGGGTAGTAGTGACCCGGCCAAAGATATCAGAATCTGAGGCTAAGCGCTCGAGACAAGGAGACTTCGATGAGCGCTCGTACCGCGAACCAGCAGCTGGCGATCAGCACGGCCATGGAGATTTTCCATGATGCCGACTTTACCCAGCTGAACGTCGTCAACATGGAGCACACGACCCGCACTGTGATCGCGCAGTACGTGGGACGGCTGTCCGACGCCGTCCTGGGCGACATCAACGTCGCCTACACCGGCCTGCCGATCATGCTCGAAGGTGGCAGGTTCACTGCCCGCGTCTGGGCCGAGCGTCTGGCCACCGAGATCATGCTCCACGTCATTCGCCAGATCTGCGGCCTCAACCCGGTCCACGGGGAGGGTGGCGAGAAGTGGATCTTCTTGGGCAGCGCGATCTGCGCCGACCGCCACGACACTCGTGTTCTTCTGCCGGGCCAGGTGGTCGCCGACGTGGAGGTGGTTGACCTCTTCGCGACAGCGGAGGGTGACCTCAAAGCAGTGTGCGATTACGGTACCGCCACCTCGACGGTCGACGACATCGCCAAGCCCCTCGGCCTGGGCTGCGACAACGCGAACCTCCACGAAGCCGCCCGCCGGTTCCGTCTGCTGGAGCAGTGCGTGTCGGCCTGATCCGTGTCCGCTCACCCCGGTGCCTGCGTCATCCCGACGCTGGCACCGGGCCTACACTGAATTCTCAAGCGAGACTTGAGATGTCAGGATAGGCTGTGATGAATGATATTAGATTCAGATCGGTGCTTAAGTCTTGAGCTTTAGTCTAGCCTTAAAAAGCCGCGCCTTGCCCTTAGACAAACCGCGGCTTGTCGAGACTGCAGTGTCGCTAGTCTTGGATAGTAATATTGCGGGCCTCGGGGAAATCATCGAGAAGCTGCGAGGTGAGCGTCCTGACGGCCTTGCGGATAAGCACCGAACGGTTGACTCCACGGTGCCCTTGACCGCAAAAAAACGCTACGAGCTGGTCGAGTTCGTTAAGCCCTGACTCGGTAAAGCGCGTGCGTACTACGTCAGAAAGAGGTCCCTCTTCTTCGGGCAAGAGGTCGGCTATGAACGCTGGAGTATCCATGGGGTCCTTCGCGATGGGGTCCATAAACGTAAGGCACCGTAACCTAAAATAAATAGTCGGTCAAGCAGGCATAGCTAAGAGCAATAATTCATGATATAAATGTGCGCGTAGCTGGGCCCAGCCAATAGGAAAAGGAGCCGCTATGAACACTGCAGGTTTGTCAGGTGCTGTCATTTCAGCTTCACAGATTCGCGCCCTGAGCCATCCGCTTGCCGCCGCTAGCCACTACCAATGGATCGAGTGGGAGCACTTCGTTCTGCGTGAACCGCAGGCGCTGACCCCCGACGGCGCAGACAATATCGTCGCCCGAGCCTTGGCTGACGATCTCGGCAAAGTTTTGGAAGCCAATGCCAGGTCCGTCATCGCCATTGTCCACCGAAAGATTGGCGCGTTTGCGTACACGCCGCGCCTTGAGCTCGTCGTTGACCGGAAGCTGCGGCAGTTTACGGGGTGGGTGAACTACGCCGTCACCAAGACTGCCGCAGACCGCGAGCGATGGCTTCTGCAGTGCCGGACGCCCTTCCTGGCTCTCGCGCCGGAGATGCAGAAGTCGGACTACGTCGAGGCCGAGGCTGACCTCAACGTGATCGCAGAGGCTGGTGGTTTGGTGCTGGCCGAAGACCGGCCGCAGTTTGGCCCCCAGACACTCAGGCGTCTTCGGCGCTTGCGCCATCGTCATAGCCTCGGCACGCATGGCGTGTATCGAGACTATGAGCAGCCTTGGGCGGGTACTTGTGTTGGCTGCCACGCGAGCTGGGGTATGACGTCCTAGTTCTGGCAGCATTAGCCGCCACTACCACTAGAGCCGCACTACGGGTCCATCAGGGCTGCCAGTAGGCGGCCTTGATGCTGTCTAGGCTACTTTTCGGCCAGCTCTTTAACTCGCGCCAAAGCTTTGGGGTAGCGGTCTTAAAGTAATCTTCCAGCTCCGGCGACACATCGCATGTCATGGCCGTTGGCGGCCGAGATAAACTGGACTTCGCCGCCTTCTTTTAGATCGCCGACCATGTAGGTTTCCGGGTCTATGAGGCCAACCCATTGCCGAAAGGTTTTGTCTTGCCACAGCGTTTCCCAGACTTTTGTTTAGGCGCGTGTATCTCAATTTGGAATTGCATTGCATTCATAGGTTCATTTTTGGCCATGACGGGCTTTTACACAATTTGTGGGCTGACGCTGGCTGCCAGTAGGTTTGTTGCGTAGTATGTACTGGGGCGGGGTATGATCACCGCCGACGGCAAGCCATAGGAGATGTATTGCGATACAGATTGAGTGTATGGGCGGTAGTAATTGGGGTGCTGTGCGTCCCCTTGGTGTATGCAGCAGTGTTTGATGTGGCGGTGCGAGTGGCTATTGCCGCAGACCTACTAAAGCACGAGCAGGTGAGCACGGCGTCGCATACCTACAAGATCACTCACGAAGGCGAGGACGAAGGCGGTCGTGAGTGTGCGATCACCGTACATGAGCCGGGCCGAGCCTTTGCGCCAACATATCCTGTTTCCTGTGATAGACCAGCCGGTGACGGGACTGACACGGCAGAGGTTGTGCCGGGCATTTTCACTGATGAAGTGGTGTCTCTGGGCGGCAGTCGCATCTGGCACGGTGAGCCGAGCGAAGAGCTGACCTGGCTTACCGCGCTACTATACGCCGGCTCGTACATGGCCCTCCTGTACGCACTGTGCTATGGGCTGTTGCGGCGTTGGCCTGCCCTTCGCGCAAAGCCTTCGCGACTGAAGGGCCTGGCGTTGGCGCCGGCTGCAATAGGGGCAGGGATTGGCTACGTGGGAGTACTGGCGGTCTCTATCTTCTGGGCTGATCCCATGTGGGGCGTAATTGCCGGCATGCTGGCTGCGGCCGCGGTATGTCTACGGTTGGGCAGACGAGAGCCGCCGGCTTCTGCCTCTGACTAACACTGTGCCCCGCTCGTCTCCATCCAGTGAGGCGAGTGGGGCGCGCAACTTTTGGCTTCCTGGAACCAGCCTCGCACACCCAGTGAATTGACACGTAATTGCCGAGATTATATAGTGTGGTATCGCAAAAAGCGTGTTTTCCTAGACTTAGGGAAGTAACAACATGTCCGACCAGCCGCTGATGGCTCATCCCGGCGCCGTTCGTCCCCAGTGTGACCGCATGTACCTGCCGGCACCGGTGGTGCCGGCTACCGTGCCGAACCTGCTTGGTCTGTACGGCAGCAGCCAGCGAGCCACGGGGCTGACGGTGGAACGGTTTCCGTTTGAGGGCAAAAGCAGTTCGGCCAGCACGGACCTGCGCCTGCTGCAGGATGGTCGCCTCGTGACCGCCCTGCCGATGTTTCTCCTGCACGACTATGCCGTCCTGGCTCCCGGCTGGGCGCTCTTGCACCGGCTCAATGTACTGCTGACGGGCGAGCGCGTCGGTTTGTATGAGATCGTTGACCTGGAGCCGGAGCTGCCGGTGGCGCGCCTTGTCAACGGCAAGGACTACTGGAACGACCGTCCCGGCGAGACTCACCGGCGACTCAGTGGGGTCAGCCGCAATTTGCACGTGCTCGTGTGGAATCCGATCATCGCCGACTACGAGCCGGCCTCGGTACGAGAGCGACTGCATCCCAGTTGGGAGGCCGGCCAAGGTGGCTTCGGCGCCATTCTGGAGCACCCGGCAGGCCTGGAGCGGTACATGGCTGACGCCGTGGCGGCTGCCCTGTCCAAGGTCAAGGCTGCCGTGCGTGGCATGCTGGCCGATTAGTTGCGCCCAACTGCGATTCCAGTGGCCGGCTCCTCGTGAGCTGGCCACTGGGCCATCCCGAATTCTCAAGCCGCGGGTTTGAGGCATCAGGATGGATTATAATACGATCATGAAACCGACGGTGTATTTGCTTTGTGGTTTAGGCGGGTCAGGCAAAAGTACTTATTACGCTCAGGAATTAGCTAAAACAGGCCTCCATAAGCTTTCTCTCGATGAGGAAGTATACCGTCGATATGGTCGGGTTGAAAATGAGTATTCGCAAGACGAATACTTGCAGCTTTATGCTCAAGTCAAGACTGAGCTGGAGCATAAGCTCATCGAGCTCTTGGGGAAGCAGCAGTCGGTAGTTATGGACTATGGTTTTTGGCGACGGGCTAGTCGTGATTATCATAAAGCTCTCATCGAAAATCATGGCGGGGACTGGCGGCTAGTGTACCTTAAGGCTAGTCCTGGGGTTTTGATGAGGCGGCTAGAGAACCGGAACAAGCGACGTGGTGCCAATGCCTTTCCAGTGACGGCTGAAATGCTGCAGAAGTTCATTGCGCGGTTCGAAGAGCCTCACGGTGAAGGTGAAGAGGTGATTGAGCAAGTAGACTAAATACGCATATCATGATATTGTATGCAATTCTCCCATCCTTCGTCCATGAGAGGACGTACCCCATGTCTGACATCTCAGATGCTGAGGACTTCGGCTACCTGGCTCTCTTCGACCCTGAGGGCAACCAGATCGTCGCTTCCCGCGAAGACCTGCTGTCCATCGAGGCGATGAGCTTCGACGAGGAGCTTCACCGCCGAGTCGTCGGCAACCGATCCGGCCGCTATTGGCTCGTTTCCGACCGCCCCGGCTTCCACGCCATGGTGCTGGAGGTCAACATCTTCCATTGCTATCCCCGTGAGGGCGATGAGTGGCAGATTGGCTACTGCACCAACGGTGTTGCCAGCTATGCGCATTTCGAGCTGGAGCCAGCCCTCGGCCCCAACGGCGCCTTCGGGCGTCAGAAGGCATTCTCCGACGACTGGGACAACGCACCCATCCCGGCGAACGTCGCGGCGATCGCTCGCGAGCGGGTGAAGTACCGGCTCGGTCGCACACCCGGTCCGGACCCGCTCGACATCCACGGCGTGCGCACGCGCGACGCTGCTGACATGCGCGAGCGACTCACCGAGTTCTTGGAGGGTGCTACCGACGCTACGGAGCTCATTCGACACCTGGCCGGTAAGCGGGTGGCGGTGTTTGAGCTCATGCTCGCGGTTGCGGATTTCTGCGGTGAGCACAAGCTGGATGGCCGCGAAGAGGACTTCTTGAAGATCCTCGTTCCCGACGACCAGCACGAGCGCCTCGCGGAACTCCTCGCAACGCTCGGCGAGCAGCTTGGCTCGGAGTAGCCTCAACTACCCTACGTTAGGAGACAGGCAAAATGAGAACCAACCGCGCCGAGGCGATTGCCCGGCTCGTGGGTGATCACCCGTACACCGTGGTGGACGGTAGGTCCGGCGACCGCTGGGGCCACTTGGTGGCTCTTGGTGTCGAGCACGTTAGCTCGCGCCTTGGCGGCGTGGAGCTGAAGTTCCTGGGCCACGACGAGCCGATATTCATCTACGAAGACTGGCTCTTCGTAGAGCCGGACGGCACGATTCGGGCCGGCAAGGACGGGACGTGGTGGATGCCGCTCGTTTTTCGCCTCGTGCCCAACCCCGGCGCCGACCAGCCGGAACTCTGCGCTGCCGCTCAGGCTATCAACGCCCAGTTTGGCGACGACTGAGTCCCAGCAGCCGGTGCCTGCGTCATCATGACGCGGGCACCGGCCCCATTCCGAATGTTTAAGCTAGACTTAAGCCGTCAGAATGAGAGATATCGAGGAGCTTGCATACGCCCCGCGACTACGGTTGCGGGGTGGCTTGCTTGTCAGTAATAACGTATGATCTGGAGCATGAAATTATTTCTCACCGGGTTACCTGGTACTGGCAAAACCACCCTGGTGCAGGGTCTCATTCCGCTGATCAAACAAGCCTTCTGGGTAACTTGCAGGGAAGTTAGGAGTGAGGACGGACAGAGAGTGGGCTTTAAAGCAGAAACCTCAACGGGCCTAAAGGGCTTGCTATCGCATAAGCAGGACATAGAGTCAACGGCTACAATTGGCGATTATAAGGTGGATCTAGCAGCAATTGACCGGCTGCTGAGTGAGCCCATTAAAGAGCAGGCCAGGGCCGGAAAATTCTTAATTATCGATGAGATCGGCCGCATGCAAATGCTTTCACCCACCTTTGCCGAGGCAATCCGGGAGGTATGCATCGCTGATACTGAGTTTATTGCAACGATCCGATACGGCGATGAATGGACACGTGAATTCACCGAGCGACCAGATGTTATAACACTGCTACTAGCTGCCGAAAGCCGAGACCAGGCCAAGGCGGCCATCGGCGCCATGGTAGCCGCGCGAATAGAGGTGGCGCAACTATCAGATAAGCAGAAGCGGCAAGTGCTCATTATGGCCAAGGATTACGCTAAAAGCGGGGAAATGATTCAACTAAGGAAGTTTTATAAAAACGCCGTCCGATACGTAGGCGAGGGGAGAGTGAGGCGACGTGAGGGTGGAAAGTTTGCAGTGATGGGCGACCATGGGACTCACATTGTGCTGCGGCGGGCAGATGCATGGCAGTGTGATTGTGACCTATTCAATGGCCACGGCCAGTTTGCTGGAGCAGCAGGAGAATGCTCGCATATTCAAGCAGTAAAACTGACCACATTGACTTTGTAATGTAATTATTGTAAGGTTCTGTAGTCCTGTGACCTACTGAGGTGGGTCATCCATGGTACCGCTGAGGCGGATAGCCAGGAGGTTCCAAAATGACAACCGAAGACTACTACACCATCCGACCGGCCGGCGGCTACATCGATCTCGCTTTCGACAACCGCTTGCCCATCTCGGGCGAGTGGCTCGGCAACCTGCTCCAACAGCTGGAAGAGCGCTTTAGCGCTTCGACCAGCGCGGGCATGATGGTTAACGGCGAGTTCTTCGGCGTTCGCCTGCACGGCGCCAAGACCGAGGTGGCCGAGGCGCTCCGCTCCGAGGGCCTCTTGGTCGAGCTTGCCATCGGCGATGCCGACGAGGAAGCTCCGCACGTGCGATACGAGCACGAGGGCCGAGCCTACGTCGATCCGAAGCAGGTTCTGCCGCTGGGCCGCTTCCTGGCGGGTGCCGACCAGCTGATCGAAGCCACCGGCAAGAGGGCCGAGCTCGACTTCAGGAACGAGCAGCTGTGCTACGAGATCGTCCGGGGCGGTATTTACCGTACCAACCAGTGGATCGACCCGGAGGACGGTGCACTGCTGCGACAGCACCTCCAGCCGAGCTACGTGTTCAACAGTGGCATTCACTGCGGCATTCACGAAGGACGCTGGTTCGTTCAGCTCAAGGTCCCGAACGATCTGGAGCTGGCCCTGGTCACTCCGGAGCGGCTCGGCGCCTCTGTTCTGACGGAACCGGCGCCGCTGATGAACCCCGGCCGCCACTCCAACGAGGGCACCTTGTGGGTGTACCTGGACGGCGAGCCCGAGCAGCAGGACGCCCGGGGACTGTGGGCCATCACTTCTCAGATCGCCCTCGGTCTGGGTATTCACCCGGTGGGCGACTTCTCTTGCCACCCTGACAAGCGGGAGCGCTGGATCTACACCCCGCCGGCGCTGTCGAGCCGTCCGTAGTCGCTAGCCCTTTGGGTCATGCCCGGTTTGGGCGTTCGTATGATCGATCTTTGTGTCGGCTTACGGACGCCCAGGCCGGGTTTTTGCTTGGGCGCTCGCGGCGGTGGCCGAATGGACGATTACTTCCGGCGAGCGGCTATGCCGGCGTGGCGGAAGCCTAGCAATGCCAGAATTACTAACAGCAAACCGGACGCTAGGGCACCCATGGCGGCGTAATTGGCTACGACGGCCATGGTGTCAAACGCGTAGGCGTTGAGTAGCAGGCCCCTTAGGGTCTCGCCGCGAAATACGGTCTGGACTTGTCCTGCTAGCTTTTGGTTGGTGGGGTCGGCCAGAGAGGCGGTGCTTAGTTCTGAGTAGGTTTTGCCGCCGCCAACCGCTTTTATGTGCACGGCAATGTAATTATCGGCAAATACTTTGGCCTGTGCGCCCGTGAGCAACTGCTGACCGGCATACTGGTTGACTTTGTCGCGGTCCGAGTTGGGTAGAGCGGCGAGGGACTTGCTGTCTGCCGTCGGGAAGTAGATTTTCTCCGCAGCCATTTGGTCGTGTACTTGCGAATGTATAAAACTGTATGTCCAAAACAGTGCCGCCGAGGTGGCTAATAGCACAATGGCGATGATGAGGCCCATCGATGAGATCAATTTATCAAGTGCGCTGCGGGTCATTTTTTAGTCCTTCATTATTTTCAGCATAAGCATTTTCAAAAGAATAGTAAATGTACCCTTACCCAAAGAAACTGAGGTAAAATCTAAGACCTTAGCTCCCCTGGGTTTACGAGTCAAGCAGGTGCTGTCGTTCGGCTTCGAACATGGCCGCGGATTTCTGGAAATAGTCGGACAAAATCTCGAGCTCACGCGTGGAATAGCCATCGAGCAGCTTGTTCTGGGCAATTCGGGCCGAGGTAAACAGCGGCCGTACTTTGAGCGCCTCTTCTTTATTAATAGTAACCAATGTACCCCGGCGGTCATTGGGGTTATTTTGCCGGGTGACGAGGCCGCTTTTTTCGAGTCGGTCGATCATAGCCGTGGTAGAGCCCGAACTCAGGCCGGTATACTGCGAAAGCTCAGAAGGGGTCGCTACGCCGCGGAAAAATATCAGATCAAGACCTTCAAAGTCGGTGGTATTAAGACCAAGTTTTTTACCAATAGCATTACGGAATAGCGTGTAACTAATGCCGTTTTCGCGGCTATCCACGACGACTCGGTTCTTTAAATCACTATTATTTTGGAGCGCCATATATTATTCCTTTGACAGTATCTCGATATTAGAGTATCTTGATTATATAGATTAATCCTACAAAATTCAAGTGGAGGCACTATGGCCAATAATATATCTCTCATCGTTTATCCGGCTACGGACCTGGATAAGGCCAGGAAGTTTTTTAGTACTTACCTCGGCACCGAGCCTTACGTTGATGGCGAGTACTACGTAGGTTACAAGCTTGATGACCGCGAGGTCGGCCTGGACCCAAATGGTTCGGCAATCGTCAGCTACATCGATGTGGATGATATCGCAGCCTCGCTTAAGACGCTGACTGAAGCCGGCGCTAGCATTGCCAAGGATAGCACTGACGTCGGTGGCGGCTTGCTCATCGCACAGGTTGAGCTTGATGGGAATGTTCTGGGCTTGCGTCAGCCGGCCGAGTAGCGCCCATTCTGGCTCGTCCGTCAAAAAGACCCTTCACTGGGTCTTTTTTGCTAATATGGCTTTATGTACAAGCCAAGCTACCTCTTTGACCGCACCGCAGAAGAGCGAAGAGATCCATTCCTTTTCTGGAAACGAGACGACCAGCCATTTTTTGCCGCAGGCGCCTGTCACATTCTGGCTGATATGTTTCGCCAGCTACATCAAGGAGAAGACTTCCAGGTAGTGTTCATGAAAGGTAAAGGTGGCCATAAGGGCGCCCATGTGTACATTCGGTATGGCGAATGGATGTTCGATCATAATGGGTGGACGCTTGAGAAAGAGATGATCGAGGTAGTGAGTGCTGGTTTTACCGCACATTACCCCGGCTGGGAGTTTGAGCAAATTGTTGTAACGGAAGACCTCGAGACATTTTGCCGAAATAACAACCATCGGCTGCCCTGGCAGTTTGCCTATCTCCCTTGGGAGAGAGCGTACAACTACATCAAGCAATTTCCTGACCGACCGCCGTCATAAGAAGATATGGCTGCCGCTGGTGCTAGCATTTACCCTGTTAGCACCAGCTTTTCTATAGGATCGTAGACTTCGGTATATGATACTGACATGAACTTTTTTTCGAAGAAAACATCACCCGAGCAATTCTGGAAGTGGTTTAAGGCAAATGCCGACACGTATCTCCATTTCGAGGAAGATCAAGCTAACCTACTATCCAAGCTGCATGCGAAGCTAGCTTCCGTAAATGAGTTGCTGACATTTCAACTAGGCCCGCTCCAGGATGGCAGGAGGGAACTGGCTATTTCGCCGGATGGCCTCAAGGCGGGCGTGAGTGCAGTTGAGGAGCTCGTCGCTGCGGCACCAAAACTACCGCACTGGAAAGTGGTTGCCTTTAAGCCGCCGCATGAATTGCAAGTTGTTGAGTATGGTGGCGCCCAGCTCAATATTGCCGATGTATACTTTACGCATCGGCGGCCGGGTGAAGAGCTAATTGATCTGGATATCTATATAAAAGGCTACGATGAACGACAGCTTGAGACATTTGCCGCTTTGGCTTTTATCATTTTGGACAGTGTGATCGGTGAGCGCAACGTCCTTACGAGAATTGGTGAAATTCAATTCCACGGCACTGAGGCGGCGGGGAGCCAAGAGCTAACGCCGATCCGGGAACTAAGCAAGCTGCTTGCGCCGGGTATATAATGCAAGTATGAAGGCTGCAGTCAGTATCACTGGTGTCACCAAGAGCTATGGAGCCAAGAAGGCGCTTGATGATGTGACGCTGGAGGTTGCGGCGGGACAGGTTTTTGGTTTCCTCGGACCCAACGGCGCCGGTAAGACTACGACTATTCGAAGCTTGATGGACTTTATTCGGCCGGACCGGGGCGAGATCTTGGTGTATGACCAGAATGTGCGAGGCAACCCTGCTCTCAAGCGCGACATTGGCTTCTTGTCGGCCGACTCGCAGCTGCGATCTGACTGGACGGTGCAAACCCATATCGCGTATCTGAGTGGCATCAAGGGTGCCGGGCGTTCGGCTGAGTTGGTGGAGCTGCTTGATCTGGATACGCGCAAGAAGGTCGGGGACTTGTCGTCGGGTAATCGGCAAAAGCTGGCCATTGTGTTAGCCTTCCTGGGTAACCCCAAGCTGCTTGTGATGGACGAGCCCACGCGGGGTCTTGATCCACTGCTCCAGAACGAGCTCTATCGTCTCCTCAAAGAGTTTGTGGTGGGTGGGGGAACGGTGTTTTTCTCATCGCACAACCTCGCTGAAGTGCAGGAGGTGTGTGATAGCGTGGCCGTAATTAAAGCCGGTAAAATCGTGGCCGCGGGAGCGATGCAGGATATCCTAAAGTTCAGCACGCATATCGTGAAAGCACGGGCGTCCCGGGCGTTTAAGCCGGCCGACTTTAAACTGGCAGACGTGGAAGTAGTAGCGCACGACGGCAGTTCGATAACGCTGAAAGTCTCCGGTGATATTGATGCTACGGTCAAGGCGCTGGCGGCGTACCATCTGACCAATCTGGAGGTGGCACATGCCAGCCTGGAAGATACGTTTATGGAGTACTACTCGTGAGACGAATTATCTGGCGTGAACTTACCGATCGCAAGTGGTCGCTGTTTTGGTATAGCTTTGCAGCCATAGTCCTCCTATGGACCTATGCTGCTACCTATAAATCTTCGGTGGCGAGCGCTCAGCAGCTCCTTGAGGTTGTGAAGACCTATCCCAAGGCGTTGATTGAGGCTTTTGGCCTCAACAGCCTGGCGAGCCCGAGCATTGAGGAGTACCTAAATGGTAAGCATTTTAGCTTTTTGTGGCCAATTATGGCTTCATTACTGGCCTTGTCGCGCGCCGGCTCACAATTTGCCGGTGAGATTCAGGACCACTCTCTGGGCCTGCTCCTCGCTATGCCGCTGTCTCGTATCAAAATCTTTGCGGCCAAATATATTGCTGGGCTTATTACGATAGCGATGTTTACCGGGTTATCAACCCTGCCGGTTATTCCTCTCGCGAACGTTTATGGCATCGAGACTCACCCACATATCCTGGTAGCGATGTGGATCCTATGCGGGCTGTTTATGTGGACTGTTTACGCGGTGGGCTTGCTGGTATCAAGTTTTGTGAGTCACGTCGGCCGAGTGTATGCATTGGGCGCCGGGGTGCTTCTTGCGAGCTATATAGCCAATATTGTGGCGCTGCTCAACGATAAGGTGGATTGGCTCAAGCAGATCTCGCTGTTCCACTATTTTGATACGGCCACAGTTTTGAGTACCGGCAACATTAGCGCCCAGACTGTAGAAGTTTTTGCCGGAGTTATTGTGGCGGCGAGTGCGGTAGCTGCTTGGCGGTTTGTGATGCGCGATATTCACGTTTAGTATGTTTGCCGGCATATTACCTCAACCCGAGGAAGTCGCACTCAATTTGCCGGGCGACGAGCTTATTGAGCAGCCCACAGCCGTCATTGACAGCGCGTTTGACCTGCCAGCTTCGCCGGCGGAGGTGTGGCCGTGGTTCGTGCAGCTCGGTAAACGGCGGGCGGGCTGGTATTTTCCACGCTGGGTGGAGTGGTTTGTTCTGCCATCGCGACGAGGTTTGCGCTCCATAGAGCCAAAATGGCAGGAGCTAAAGGTGGGCCAGCGCATACCCGATTATGGCGGCAAGCAAGGCTATTTCGATTGTTTTTATTTGGCGGAAGATCGCGCCATTGGTTATACCTCCACGCGGGGCCGTATAACGATGACCTGGGTGTTAACGTTTTGGCCTAAAGGTAAGCATACGCGCGTCATTATTCGGCTACGCATGAAGAGTACTAAGGGCGGTAATTCGCCATTGTGGAAGCTGGGAAAAATATTTGATCGGCTTACGATAGCAGGCTTGGCGGCTGGTTTAAGGGAGCGGTTGCAGCAAAGCTTGCATTTTTTATAACTATATGATATAGTGTTATATCCTTGAAAGCTTATCACACCCTGAAAGGGGCTCCCATGACCGCGAGCGAGAACACCGTCAAGGTCACCATCAGCGAGTGCCGCAGCAACGGCCAGCCGCTCGAGACCGTGACGCCGGTCGGGCAGACCCGCGCGGCCACGGTCGACTACAGCGTGGCGATGGCCCAGGCCGTCTACATGCTCACCAGCCACGGCAACGTTGGCGTGGAGGTCCGCGAGCTGTCGGAGAAGAAGGTCGTGCTGTTCTACGAGTACGACCTGAGCCACCACTTCGGCATCCCGGACCAGCCGCGGCCCGAGCCCCTCGACTACATCGAGGGCGTCGACGCCGTGCCCGACTCGGAGCTGCCGTGCCACTCGTGGCTCTACACCTTCGAGCGCGGCGAGAGCTGCACGCTCAACGGCATGAACATGCTGGCCGAGGTGGTCTTCGCCCAGGCCGTGGTCTACCGCGGGCTCTGCTCGCCGGAGGTCGCCAACCAGGTCGCCGCGCAGGTGGGCGAGAACCTCCAGCACGAGAACGACAACCTGCGGGCGGCGCTCCAGTACTACGGTACCTGCCACGCCTGGCAGGGCCGCGAGCTGGTCAACGACTACGCCAAGGACGTCCTGCGCGGCGACCCGTACCGCATCGCCTCCGACGCGCTCCGCGGCCGCCAGGTCGAGACCCTGCCCGAGGCGATCGAGCGCGTGGCGCGGTGGAACCGCCAGCAGGCTGCCCTCCCGGGTGCCCGCTACGCGGTGTGATACACAGCTTCAAGGCAAGGCCCCCGTTCTACGGAACGGGGGCCTCGTCGCGTTTAAAGGCATTAATTTTAGTGACTTTGCCTGGAGTACAATGGGTTTTATAAGGGGTCGTTTATGCCAGAAGATCAACTGCCGAAACCTGAGCATCCCTTGGCTGAGTCGGGCCAGGATGTAGCAAAAACTGATTATGCGAGCTTATTCGAGTCGGCTCAGCCTCAGGATCCTCAGAATGAAGCGAGCCAACCGACAGAAACTGCCTCTTGGACGAGTCCCGAAGATTTATACAAGAGTCCAGGAGTTCTCGACCGGGCAACCTACAATGAGCGCAACCGTAATCCTCACGAAGGTGAAGCCCAGTATCAAAAGCGTACGGTGGTGGCCGATGAGCTCCCGTTGGACGCGCTTCGTTTCGCATCGGCCCCCGAGGCTCCCGAAATGCACGTATGGGAGAAGCCGGGACTCAATCTTCAGGAGCAGCTTAATAATCGGCAGGGGCCATTTATGGAATTTGGCGGCCCTACTTACGACGACTTTACAGTGCTCGAGGGCGTAAAATTTCCTCAAAAGGTGCTTGTATCTAATATTGATCCGGGCTTGGCGATGGGAAGCGGCGAAAATCGTCGAGTAGTAGGCCGAGTTGATGCGCAGATGGACGTAACGAATATGCATCTAAGAAATGAAAGCCTCGGCGCCATACTGGCTGCGGCGTTGCCCGCTACAGTTCGGGATGGGGCGCTGGACGAAGCTATGCGCGTGCTAGAGCCCGGTGGCTTGCTGTTTTGGCAAAGTGGCGACTTGGAAGACGCAAAAATAGCCCAGGATAAAGGATTCATTACTGCCAAGGCAGTTCTTGCTGCCGAGCCCGAAAGCCAGGCTTACCAAACGTCAAATCCGGACACTGGAGAGGTTGTTGCCGTTTACGGCTCAGCCTCATATGTTCTTATGAAGCCTTAATGCTCTTGAAGCTGCTCTGCTTTATTGGCTAAAGCAGTACTGGCTGTGGTCTGGGCCAGATTCCACGACCGCCAATCGTGGTCATCATGCAATATGGCCTGAACGCGTTGACGATTGAGCTCGGCGGCAAGCGCGGTGGCGTCAGCGGTCGGTAGAACTGGGTAATTATTGAGCAGCGTTGGTGTGGCATCAGCGGATAAGTGGCCAAGGTAGGCCGTGTCGATTTTGCCCGTTTGCCGATATCGGTCGAGATTTTGTCGGGCAATAAACGCATCTGGATTTATTGCGTTTAAGGCGCACAGGAAGGCTATGATGGCTACCAAAATGGGCAGTGTCATGGCTTGTTCCGCAGCGGAGCGAAGTATCTTATATGCCAAAATGAGAAATACGACGGCGAGAAGTATCGTAAAAGCCTGGCTATACAAACGTAGCGTGGTAAAACCGTAGGTTTGTTCGTACAGATAGAGCCGCTTAAAGGCCGAGCCCATAATGAGGAGCACTTGCAGGATGAGGAGCGTGCCAAGAACTTTGAAGGAGGTCTCGTGGTCTTGCTCGGTCCGGCTGATGTGCTTTTCGGACCACCACAAGAGGCCAAAGGCTACTACAGCTACGGCGAGCAGTTCAAAGAACCCTTTGCGAGCATACTCGGCGTAGGTGAAACCCTGTCCTGATATATTGGCTTGGCCCCCGAACAGATATGTCAGCTGGATGATAATGAAGGCCAAAAATAAGACATTAACCGATCCGAGCAAAATGGCACTTTCCACCTTGCCAATAAGTGGCTTTCGCGAGGCGAGAGACGTGAGATCGTCAGGCTTGGCCTGCTCAAAAATGTAGGCATACCCGCCCACGAGAGCAAATGTAGCTAGGGTGGTCAGAACGGTTTGGGCAATGAACTCTGGTCTGACGTGGACGCTAATGAGGTCGGTGACGTACTTGTGCACGACCAGGTCGGCTGAGGCAAACAGAGCCACGAACACGATTAACATCGGCACGGCCAGCGCGATGCCTGTAACGATTTGGCGGGTCATGGGCTTGGTTTTAATGATGTGATGCGTCGCAACGAGCCGCCCCAGTGTCTGCCAGGCCGGGCGGAAAAACTGGAGCGGCAAAAGAGGAATACGGACAAGCTCGACTACGTGCATGGCCGGCAGACGCCGTCGGAAGGTCGTTTGGGCCATAAGCAGCAGCAAGAGCCAGCAGGCGCCCAGGTTGAGAAGCGTGAGCGGCTCGCTGGCTCGAAGTGCCACCATCGCGGCAAACCCCGCAAACGGGACAGCCAGCCACCAGCTGCCGGGCCGGATTTTATGACCCAAGTAGGCGGCTAGTCCGAACAGGCCTGCTAGGAGCCCGGCGGCGTACGCGGGAAAAGACAGCCCCGGCGCGTGTTTAAAAAAGAGCTGGTCAAACCCAACACCCAGCAGGAGCGCAACACCAAAAATGGCCACCGACCGGCTGAGTGGACTTTTAAAACGGGAATGGATCATAGCTTCTCTCCCTAATATAGCCGCAGTATAGGCGCACATATATCAAATATCAATACTTTTTTATTGTAATTCGATAATGTATGTGATACAAATGAGGCATAACTCAAGAAAGAGCCTTTATGAATCGTGTGTTGCATCAAAGTTCCACCAAGCTGCTGCGCGGCGCCATTGTGCTCCTAGGTGTGGTCGTGCTTACGCTTTGTTTCTTGGCAATTCCTGCAGTCTACCAGGGCTGGGCGCTGGAGTACCCTCAGCTGGCGTATCTTACCTATCCGATTTTATTTGAGATTTGTGCTACGGCCGTACCTTTCTTTATAGCGTTGTCTGAGGCCTGGAAGCTGCTGGGGCTGGTTGATCGCAGCCAGGCTTTTTCGGGCCAATCAGTGTTGGGTCTTAAGCGGATTAAGTACTGCGGCCTCGCCATTGGTGGACTTTATGCGCTGGGACTGCCCATGATTTATGCTTGGGCCCGGCATGTAGATGCTCCCGGCCTCATGGGGATCGGCCTCATTATTATGTTCGCGGCCTTCGTAGTGGCGGTGTTTGGGGCAGTGCTCCAGAAGCTTTTGCAAAGCGCTATTGAGATCAAGTCCGAGAATGATTTAACGGTTTAGGCGGCGATTATGGCAATAATTATCAATCTCGATGTGATGCTGGCAAAACGCAAAATGAGCCTCACTGAGCTTTCGGAAATCGTTGATATTACGATGGCGAACCTATCAATCTTAAAAACCGGTAAAGCCAAGGCTATTCGGTTATCTACGCTGGAGGTGATTTGCGCGGCACTGAAGTGCCAGCCGGGCGATATTTTGGAGTACGTCGATAATACTTAGTTGCTGCTCCAAATTTTTGCCAAATGCGCCGATGCAATGAACGAATGCTTCTGGCAAAATAATTGCAAGGAGGGCTTATGTTTCACCAGGATATTTTGACTTTGGCCAAAGAAAATAAGAATTTCCGTGACGTTTTATTCACCGGCAAACACACTCAGCTCGTTGTTATGTCGTTGAATGAGGGTGAGGACATCGGCTCCGAGGTGCACCATCATAACGACCAGGTCCTACTATTTGTAGAAGGAGAAGGCCGGGTTGAGGTTGGTAATGAGTCTAGCGATGTGGGCGCGGGTGACTGCGTGGCGGTGCCGGCGGGTTCGCTTCACAACGTTACTAATACTGGCGACGGTGAGCTCAAGATCGTGACGATTTACGGTCCGGCTAACCATGATCCAGATACGGTTCACGCCACTAAGGCCGATGCCCTAGAGGATGAGGGACTGCCGGAGTAATAAGCCGCTCAACACTGAGCTTGCTTGACTCAAGCTTGATTGTGGTTCACTATGTAGTGCGTTCACATTCTGCTTGAGGAGTATCATGACCGATGCGCAAGAGCTGATGGTGTCCTACGCTCGGGACAATCGGATTTTTCCGGACTCGGCTGCCATGACCAACATCAAGCGGTCGTATGAGGAGGTGTGCGCGAGAGATCTTCTCGGCTTGCCCGAGACGGTCCGGGTGGCCTTGGCTGTCATCGGCAACGGTCTTGCCGGCTACCACGTCGGCCGGATTGGGCCGGAGAGTCCGGCAGAACAAGAGAAGCGGGTTGTCGATGATCGTGATGTGGTGGTTTTTGGCGTCGGCTACTGGTTGGCCAGGATCGCCGGAAGAGACCGCATGCACGCTCGAGCCTACACTGATCAGCTTCTCCCGCTTGTGAACCTGTATTACCCTATGAAGCTGGTGCATCCTGACGCTTCGTGATCAGGTTCGCGTTTTTCTGCCTCGCCGGTCTCCCGGCGGGGCAGTTTTTTGTATAATAACCAAAAGAGGAACGAGCTATGGCAACCGTACGAAATATTACCCCGAGTTTGTGGTTTGATAATAACAGCGAAGAGGCCATGAATTATTACGTCTCGGTCTTTCCGAATTCTAAAATTGAAATGATTCGACGTTACCCCGAGGGCGTCACTGAGGGGCCGATGGAAGGCATGGGCGGTAAGGTGCTTACGGGCATCTTTGAGCTCAATGGCCAGCGTTTTATGGCGCTCGACGGCGGCCCAATTTTTAAGTTTAACGAAGCGGTTTCGTTTTATGTAGAGTGCGAGACCCAAGAAGAAATTGATCACTACTGGAGTAAGCTCTCCACGGTACCCGAGGCTGAGCAGTGCGGCTGGTGCAAGGACCAGTTTGGGCTGTCATGGCAGATCGCGCCCAAAGTGCTAGGCGAATTGATGAACGATGAAGACTCCGAGAAAGTTGCTCGGGTCACGGCAGCATTTATGAATATGAAAAAATTCGATATCGCTAAGCTCAAGGCGGCATATGAGGGCTAAGCAGATATTTAGGCCACGCGTCTATTGACTAAAGCCGTATAAAATTGTAAGGTATGTAACGCGCCATCAACATGCTTCCCAACACATGAGGTGAGTTACATGACAACGGAACTGGACGAGGCTCTGGCATACCTGCGTGAAGCCCGCAACCCCGCGGAGCCGGCCTACCTGGTCGCCTGCAACACCCTCGCGGCCAACCTAGAGGCGCTGCCATACCGCGTGTTCATCCGGTTGCCTGGCGGGTTGGCCGGCAACACGGACTCCGCGTGGGACGCCGTCAGGGCGGTTTCGCGGGAGCTGTGCGGCTGCGGCAATGAGCGCATGTTCGACCAGCACGGCTTGCGTTCCGAGTTTGAGCCGTCGACGGCCGAGCCGATTATCATGAAGCTGGGCGACCAGCGCGACTTCGTGCCCCTCGGGGCGCCGGCCAGCTCAGCCTACCTCAGGCTCTGGGTGATGGAACGCGCCGATGGCCTGGCCTTGGCGTACCAGCTCGACCCGGCGCTTTTTCGGGCTGAGAATCTGTTCTTCACTCATGCCTACGACTTCTCCCGTCTGAAGAGGGCCGTGGACGGTCCTGTGCCGGCGGTCTTTTCGCTGGAGAATTCCGCCGGAACGACCCCAGTGTGCCTGGCCTCCGCCGTCGATCTGACGGCGGGCACGATCACGATCACGCTCGATGCGGCCGTCGAGGCACTCAGTCTCGACGCCAAGTCCGAGTCCTCCGCTGAAGCCGGGGAAACTTCCTCGCACTGATGGGCGCGCCCCACTTCCGGTGCCAGCCGGCACCAGAAGTGGGGGCCCTTCCCGATAGCTCAAACGACAATTTTGAGGCATCAGGACGGGCTTTATAAATAGACAAAATTACAATAATGTGATATGGTAGGGCAGATCGCGAGATTGCCAGGCCTTTGATACCCCCCAATCCTTCGAGGAGAAACCATGACATCACCGACCAGCACTCACGACGGCCTGACTCGGGGTGAGCTGCAGTTCGCCATTGTGGAGACGTTCAACGCCGACACGCTGCCCGACGAGGACAGCGTCAACGTCCGGGGTCTGCCGTACTACGGTGACGGATCGCGGGACATGACCGGCACCGTCCGGCTCATGGATGGGACCGTCCTCCCGTTCCGCTACATCGACGGCCGCTTCCCGACGCGAGACGACGACGGCACCATGCACTTCGACGAGGACCGCTACGTTCCCACCAAAGACAGGCGCGGCATGTCGTGGCCCATCGAGGGCTACGCTATCATGGTCGAAGTGGAAGGTGACCGTGTCCGGCGCTGGGTGTGGCCGCAACTGATGCTCAACAACGTCTACGGAGTCGCGGACTACCGCTACCTCCAGCCGCCGGCTTACAGCCGGAAGGTCCACTACCCGGGCTTGCACTGCGTCGTGGACCTGAGCAAGCTCGACCGCGACTACGCCAACGCGCTGGTGACCGAAGCCGACTCGGATTTCCCGCCGTCGGTGGTCTACATCGGCCACCACACCGACGACTACCTGGACCAGGTGACCGGTTCACGCCATCTGGCAATCTTCACTTGGGACGAGGCCACCCGACAGATGGGCGCGGCCGTGGTCATCAAGCAGGGCTAATCGCCCACGCGATCCGCGATTCTGCGCCCACCGACCCAAGAAAACGCCCATCAGCCGTTTTCGCGGCTGGTGGGCGTTTCTCTTTGGCGGCGGTACAATTTAAGGCATGACCACACTATTTGGACTCTGGCCCCAGACTCCTGGCCATCTCCTGGCCATCTCCTGGCCATCCTGCCGCCATAGGCTAGTGACCCACTTATATAACTCATTTGTACAACCGAATTGTATAAATGAAAGCATGTGCTCCGGAAAAAGAAGGTTGAGAACTTTGCTATGAGATGGCGTTCTGTGCGCATATCGCTTATGCTCAGAATATACCAAAGAGGAGAGTAGCATGGCCGAAGCAGTCCACAGTAGCAGGACTCGATTAATTATGGCTGTAGTTGGCGTTTTTGTGCTGGCCGTGTTGGCGGTGCAAGCCACCCTCCTTAAGCAGCTCTACGACCGAGCCGAGGAGCTCAACGCTGCCCAGACATCCAAGGCCATCCTCACGAATGCTATACATAGTCTTAATACCGAGCTGGCGGTTGATCCGCAAACCGGGCGCCACTATGTCCCCGGCTCGCGCGTGGTGCTGCCGGCTAAGCTAGAGAGCCATGTGTACTATCGCGGCGGCACTGATGGCATGAGCTTGTGGCTAATAGACGCCAATAATCAGATGCAAGCTATCGATAAAATGTGGGCTGCGGAAGACATCTCCCGCGCCTATCAGCAGGTAAACTTGGCGCAAATGTGTAGCCGCCAAGTGACTGTTAGCTTCAATCTGGCCAACCCTAAAGATAGCGACGATAAGTTAACGCTTAAAAACACCAAGAAACTCAAGGATGGCCGCACGGCATATATTTACCAGAATGAATGCCCTTATGGTGCTGAGCCGCTGTTGCGATCGGTTGACCAGATGGAGAGCTTTTAGCCGGCCGCCCATTTGCAAAGCGGAAAACCCCGCCCTGACGCAGCCATTTGGCAGGTCGGGACGGGGCGGGCGTTACGAGATGGACAAGTTCTTGTACTGGGCACTGCCGCTCGGCGGAATGTGACCGACATACCAGCCGGTTTTACCGGGAGTGAGGTAGTCGGCGGGGACGGTAGTGGTGCCGACGTGGGTGGTATCGGACCAGGACGGCTCGGACTCGTTGGCGGGCACCCAGATCTTGAACTGGAGCGTCGCGCCGGTCATACGGCTGCAGACGCGCCACGGAAAAGGTACGAACGCTGCGTTGGTGGTGACTACCTTACTTGCGTCGAACTGGGCGATTTGGGTGAATGGTTGGGCGAGCGAACTATCCCACACATGGACATTCATCACCCAGAAAACGCCATACACAATGTTCTTGGTGACGGTGATGGCACGTGTGCTTGTGGCTCCGGCCACAATGTGGAACGCCACGCCTTCCTGGACGGAATCTGCGGACTGGCTGGACCAGGTAGCGCAGACTCGGCCGTCGAGGGTGGTGCTCGCGCTGGCCGGCCAGAACACTTCGCGCAAATTAGTGCCCACATTGGTGGCCGGCGCCTTCATGGTGATGACGTCGCCGCTTAGGCTAACGCTGTAGCTGTCGCCTTGATCCGGCGTCAGGATGCGGCTGCCGAGTGGCGTGGCGGCGCTGGAAGTCCCGGGCGCACACGTTGCGAGCATCAGTGCCACAATGGCCGCGAATCCAAAACGTACTCTACTTCGCATGACTCCTCCGGTAGGTGAGGTGGGGCGAAATGGCTCGTACATCATACATGAGATAAGACGTTTGCTATACTGATAGCCGCACCAGCTTAGGTAGCTCCTTCACCGTGACGAGAGAAGAGGTTGTGAATGCGCAGAATGAGTGAAGCTGAATTTGTGCAGCGAGCCGGAGATGTCCTGCGTGACGAAGATCAACGTCAGCGGCTCTACGAACTTAAGTCGACGCGGCTCCAGCTGTATGTAGCGGTGGGAATCATGCTCGTTCACCGGGCGCACTACTTGGGGGCCAATTATCGGGTGATCGGTCAGTATAGCGAGACGATATTCGAGCTCATTGGCGACAAGACCAGGTACACCGATGTACTGGTGGCGATGAGTCGCAAGCATCGGCTGCATCGGTCGGATCGATCTATCGGGGCGGGTGGTAATGCGGGCTGGGTGGTTACGTTAACGCCGCCAGCTGAGCTCGTGACACTAGCGGAGGAGGTCTCGCCATGGTTGGATCTTAAGCCAGCTACCAATGAGGAAGCGTTGCCTGATCCTGCTCAACGGGCGAGGGCAATTGTGCGCGGCATTCAGCGTGAGGGCGCGGCCGTACTCGCCGAAGTACATGGTCTTTTGGAGAAGGCTCTAAAAGACGGCGACAACGCATCGATATGATGCTGGCCAGTCGGGTGACACTCGCCCGACTGGCTTCTCTCTCTGTCGGACCCAAATACTTGCCTAGTGTATATTTTTATGACATAGTTATAAATTGTTCAACGCTGACTTGAAATGCGAAGGAGTTTTGTCGTGCCCAATGATGGTACGTGTGACTACAGCGGGGCCTGCACGCCCGCCAGTACGGCTTTCCTAGTGCTCGCCGTTGTGGCGGGCGTTGTGGTGGGCCTGATCGTGATCGTGCTGGCGACCCAGATGGTGCGGATCGTTCACGAGTATGAGCGGGGTGTGGTCTACCGCTTTGGTCGTGTGAAACGACTGGAGCAGAGGCCCGGGCTGTGCTGGCTTATTCCGTTCGTTGATCGGCTGACCAAGGTTGTGGTGGCGGTGGAAGCACTGTCGCTGGAGTCGCAGCGGGTGATTACGAAGGACAATGTGTCGCTCAGGATCGACGCGGTGATTTACTTCCGCGTCCTCGACGCCATCGCCGCCGAGGTGAAGGTGGATGACTACGAAGAAGCTATCCAGCTGCGGGGCCAGTCGGCACTGCGTCAGGTTATCGGTGCGACCGATCTCGCCAAGGTGCTGGGTCATTCCGAAGATGTGGCAGATGCCATTCGCGGGCGGCTGGCCGATGTGTCAACTGACTGGGGAGTGGACATTGAGAGCATCGAGCTCAAGGATGTGAGCCTGCCCGAGGGCATGCAGCGTGCCATGGCAGCCGCGGCCGAAGCCGAGCGTGAAGCGGCCGCTAAGGTGGCCGCCGCCAAGGGCGAGAGCGAAAGCGCTGAGCTACTGCGCGAGGCGGCGGATAAGCTGGGCCCGGCCGGCCTGCGGTTGCGTGAGCTCGAGACCATTCGAGCCATCGGCACGGAACACAACACCGTGATCGTGATGGACAGCGCCAGCGGTGCCACGGCTGCCGCGGCTACGGCTGGCCAGATCGCCGGCCACAACTCCCAGTAGTGATCGAAGCGTCTCAATAGTGGCCCCTGGTTCGGTTTACGCCGAACCAGGGGCTTTTTTTGTTATGCTTATGATCCATAAGCATAAGGTTTGTGAAACTAGCCCTTGCAATAGTAGTTCGTCTCATGGGTTACTTATAAAATGGCAAAATCGCTGCATCTGATGTGGGTACACCTGAAGAAACTTCTTCGACGAATGAAGAAACTTCCTCGGCGAATGTGGTTTATGGTGGTCGGTGCGGCAGGAGCCGCCGTGGTAGTGACGAGCTTAGGCTGGTTCGGATACTATCTGCATCAACCGATCCAGCTGGAGTATCATCTGACCGACATCAAGGTTAAAAGCGCCATGGAGGTCAAGCTCAGCCGACCCGCTCAGGGGAGCATTCGCTATAAGCTAGCGCCACAGCTTGACGGCAAGTGGCGGGTCAAGCGGAACTGGCTGGGGGTTACGGCAGTGACGTTTTATCCCACGCGGCCTCTGGCGCCGGGCAGTAGCTACAGTCTAGCCATGGAGCATGTGGTGCCGATTTTGGCTACCCGGCCAACGATAGCGACCAAAGTTATTCCGGTGAGCGTACAAAAGCCGGGTGCGGTGGCTGCCATCAGCCCGGCCCCGAATGCTGTTGATGTGGCGATCGACACGACTATTAGCGTGCGATTGGTTAGCTCCAATAATGACCTACGCAAACTGAGAATGGGCGGCGATGCGCCGCTCGCCAGCGCTGTGCCCACGAGCTCCGATGATAAAACGTTTACTTGGAAGCTGGCCCATGCGCTGGAACAAGGCACGGTGTACCATCTGACGCTAACCGATCAAAACCAACTCGGTCCGGACAAGCAGACCCTTCTAGTAATGAGCTTTACGACCGTGCCCGAGCCGCATGTTGTGCAGGCGACCAATCAGGACCACTTTTATCCCGGTCAGGTTATTACGGTTGGTTTTGATCAGGACATGCAGGCGACTGAGGCGGGCTTAAAGTTTGAAATGCCGGGGAGCGGCAAGTGGCTGTCGCCGCAAGTGTACCAGTTTACGCCTGCGGGCTTGGCGCCGGGCCGGGCGTATGGCTACATGATTGCTACCGGCACCAGGGCCCAGAATGGTGGCGTGACCATGGCGGACCATCGGTTCCAAATTAGTACGCCCGGCGCCGTGGTTGTGACTGGCTTTAGCCCGAGCGGTTCCGGCGTGGGGGTGGGCGCGGTCATTAGCGTGTCGTTTGACCAGCCGGTCAATCAGGCCAGCGCTCAGGCGGCTTTTAGTTTGACTCCGGCTACACCTGGCAGTTTTACCTGGAGCGGTAACACTATGACCTTCCATCCAAGTGGATTGGGCTACCAAGTGACGTATCAGGTGGGGCTGGCGGCTGGCGTGGGCTCGCAGTACGGGCTATCCAGTACGCGGGCGTTTTCACACTCATTTGTGACAACCTATCAGGTTATTAAGCTCAATGTGCCGCAGTACTCGCAGACGTACCCCATGTCGTGCGAAGAGTCGGCCTTGCGGATGGCGCTGGCGCTCTACGGCATTGGCACAAGTGATGCAGATGTTTTAGGCCGCGTGGGCTATGCGCCTCGGCCACGCGATACGGCGAGTAACACCTGGGATAATCCTTACGAAATGTTCGTTGGCGATATAGGTGGCGCCCAGAATACCACCGGCTATGGCGTGTTTGCTCCGCCCATCGCCCAAGCTGCGCGCAGCTACGGCCGTGGCGCTACGGTGGCTAATAATGTGTCGGCCGATTATATTGCTCAGCAGATTTACGCGGGGC
>Ga0070666_10000376_pt1 | contig 28069 bp, 19 predicted proteins | sample KBSS23metaG_FD_64677 | JGI IMG/M metagenome (GOLD analysis project Ga0070666, IMG submission 64677) | Switchgrass rhizosphere microbial communities from Kellogg Biological Station, Michigan, USA - KBS S2-3 metaG | ecosystem: Host-associated > Plants > Roots > Rhizosphere > Soil ... | reverse complement strand
ATCAACGCCCAAGCAACGTTTGCGCTCGACACGTTCACGCTGACCTACACCACCGACGGCAACGGCACCATTAGTGGTGTCGCCACGCAGAGCAATGTCGCGTTTGGTACGGATGGTTCGCCGGTCACGGCGATACCCAATGCCGGTTACAACTTCAACCACTGGAGCGACGCGTCAACGGCGAATCCGCGCACGGACAGCAACGTGCAGGCTGATGTCACGGTAACGGCGATCTTCGTGCCGGAGACGCAGCTGGTGTTCACGGTGGATCCCGGCGCGATCACAGCTGGCAGCAGTACCAGTGCGGAAGTGAGCATCGAAGACGCGTCGTTGCGCGTGGTGGCTTCCGACAGCACGACCCAGGTCAGCATCATCGACAGCCTGTGCGGCACGACCTTGGCCACGACGACCGTGGTTGCGGGCGTGGCCCAGTTCAGCAACATCACATTCCGCACGGTAGCGGCCGGTCGGCATCTGCACGCGATTTCCAACCCGGTGCTGACCAGCGCAGACAGCACGCTGTTCAACGTGACAGGCAATCCGGATTGGTTGTTCTGGGCCGGCTTCGAAACCTGCGTGCCGTAATCGGCGAATGGTCCCGCAGCGTCTGCTGCGGGACCGCTTTCCCGAGGCGCCTACATCCGACGGAGTAGGTTGCCTCCGCCCTGTGGTGCTCGTATAGTCCATCGCCTTGATAGGGGCGGATAAAGCACGCTTTCTCCGAAGCGTCTGGGCTGCCAGGACGGCTACGCGCGCTCGCGCGTTCGCGAGCATTCAGTTTTTGAGGGGTTACCGATGAGTTCTCGCAATCACGTATTCGCAGGGATGCTGGCATTCCTGTGCACGATTTTTGGCGCATCCGCACCTGTTCACGCGGAAGACAACGACAGCGGCTCGGCGCGGGTATTCAGCCCGATGACGCCAGAGCAGAGCGCGCAAGCACAAGCGCAGTCGGCTCCGATCAAAACCGTACCGTTATCGAGCAGCGCGATCGTGCCGGCGCGCTACAACGGCGATGTACGCGATCTGCCGAAGATTCGCTTCCCACGCTACACCCGTTTCAACAACGAATTCACGCCGCCGGCGATTCGCCGGCCGGTTCCGAGCGGCACCGCTGCCCCGTCCCCGACCGGGTCGCCGGCGCTTGCCGCGCCGATGCCGGCGCCATCGCACAGCTTTGCGGGTCTCGGATTCCTTGACAACATCAACGGCGACTTTGCCGGCGCCGGTTGGCCGCCCGACACCAACGGTGACGTCGGCCCCATCTATTACATCCAGGCCGTGAATGACGCCTGGGGTATTTTCGACAAGCGCAATGGTGTCCAGGTAGCCGCGTTCACCGAGAACCAGCTGTGGTCCGGCGCTGCCACCGGCACGCCCTGCGACGCCGACAACTTCGGCGACCCGGTGGTGATCCATGACGGCCTGTCCGATCGCTGGATTCTGACCAATTTCGCCTTCGCCTTCGCCGGCGGCCCGGTCGCTCCCTTCTATCAATGCTTCGCGGTTTCGCAAACGAACGATCCGGTGGCTGGCGGCTGGTTCCTGTATGCAGTGCAGATGGATACCGGTGCGCCAGGCGCTCCGCCAGCCAACACGCTGGTCGATTATCCGAAGTTCGGTTTGTGGACCGACTGCCTGTACATGGGCGGTAACGGTTTCGATGCCGTCGGCGGTGGCTACGCGGGCGGCGTGTTTGCTTCCTTCGATCGCACCGCTTTGTATTCAGGTGCAGCGCTCACTTCCACAAACAGCTCGGTCGGCTTCAGCGGCGACCCGAACCTCTACGGAAATTTCCCGGCCAACCTCAATGGCACCTCGGCAGGTTCACTGCCGCCGGCAGGCACTCCGGAATACTTCGTGGCTGAATCGGTCACCGCTTTCAGCTTCGACGTGCGCAAGTTCCAGGCCGGCGCGACGGCCTGCGGCAGCGGCTCGACCCTGAGTGCGCCGACTAGCGTCAGCCAGGCTACGTACGGCTATCCAGCCATCAAGCAGGCCGGTCAGTACACCACCGACATGGTGAAGCAGCCCGGTATCGGCACGCGTCTGGATTCGCTTGGCGATGAACTGATGCAACGCGTGGTGTACCGCAATCTGGCCGGCGTCGAGTCGCTGTGGGTCGTGCACACGACTTGCGGCAGCGGCGCGAACGCGGACGGCGCTTGCAGCAATAGCAATACCACCGCGAAACTGCAGTGGGCCCAAATCGGCGTCACTGGCGGCGTCGTTCTCACCACGCCGGTGCAGCAGCAGATCTACGCTCCCGACGCCACGCTGAATCGCTGGATGGGCAGCTTGGCCGTCGACGGTCAGGGCAATATGGCCGTGGGCTACAGCACATCGAACGCGACGGCGCCGAACTTCCCGAGCATCTCCTACTCCGGCCGTTTGGTGAGCGATCTGCCGAACCAGTTGCCGCAGACCGAAGTGCAGCTTGCCGCCGGCGCCAGCGCGCAGACCGACTGCACCCTGGGTGGCTTGAATCCGGGTTGCACCGGCGTCACGCGTTGGGGCGATTACTCGGCCATGACGATCGATCCGGCCGACGACTGCACGTTCTGGTACACCAGCGAGTATTACCCGCAGGCGACGAACACCGGCGAGTGGCAGACGCGCATCGGCTCATTCCGCTTCCCGGGTTGCGGCGGCACGGCCACCCAGCTCACGTTTACGGTCGAACCGAATGCGAGCTACACCCCCAATGCCACGATCACGGTCGCTGTGACCGTGGAAGACGCGGGCGGCAATCCGGTGATCACCGACACTTCGGCAATCACGCTGGCGTTGCAGGGCGGTAATCCGAGCGCGACGTTGGGCGGAACGACGACGCAGAACGCCGTCGCCGGCATCGCGGTGTTCAATGTGTCGGTGGACCTGATCGGCACCGGCTACACGTTGCACGCGACTGATGGCGGCTTCACTCCGGCCGACAGCTCGGCGTTCGCCATCACCGCAGGCGCCCCTGCGAATATCGCGTTCACGCAGCAGCCGGTCGACACCACCGCCGGCACCGCCAATCCGGGCGCGTCCGCTACCGGAATCGTGGTCACGGTGACTGACGGCGGCAGCAATCCGGTTGCCGGCGAAAGCGTGAGCCTGGCGGTCAATACCGGGCCGGGCACGCTGACGGTAACGAGTCCACAAACCACGGATGCCAATGGCAACGCCACATTCAGCGATGCCGTGCTCACGGTGGCCGGTACCTACACATTGCACGCCGCGGATGGTTTGCTGAACACGAACAGCAATGGCTTCACGATTGATCCGGCGGCGGCGCAGCTGGTGTTCACGACGCAGCCCACGGATGTCGTGCAGGGCAGCGCCCTCAATACGATCGCGGTCACCAAGCAGGACGCGTTCGGCAACGTGTACAGCACCGATACCGATCAGATCGACTTTACGGTGTCGGCGTGTAGCGGATTTGCACTCGGCAGCGTGAATCTGGACGGCAGCACCGGCACGGCGACGCTGAGCAGCACGCAGCGTTTCTATACCGTCGCGTCCGGACTGACGGTCACTGCCAATGACGTTGCGGCCTCGCTGAACGTGGCTAGCAATCCGTTCGCGGTAACGGCGTCGGCCGACTTCCTCTTCGCCAACGGCTTCGAAACCTGCACGCCATAACAAATATTTGAGATCGTTGCGTTTATCCTCGCCCTGCGGTCGCAAGACCGCGGGGCGATTTTTTATGACCATGGACGGTCGGTATGCCGGAAATGCAGGAGCATTTTCCGGCGATGACCATGGATGGTCCGTAGCCGGAAATGCAGGAGCGCTCCGGTCCCGTTTGTCGGTTTTGTATAGACGCCCGGCCGGCCGGTTTGCGGCGGCGCGAATGACGCGTACAGTGAATCCGACCTTGGCTGAGTTGTTCTTGTGATCCTGCATTCCATTTCCCGTTGCGCGCGCGCCCTGGCCCTCGTCGGCTTGGTGTTTTGCGCGCGCGCCCACGCCGCGGCGGATGCTGTCGATGCGCAGACCGTCGCGCTCGAGGAAGCGACTGCTGCCGAGTACAACGGCGACGTGCGTGACCTGCCGCCGGTCTATACGCCGCGATCGTATCTGTTGTTGAACGAGTTCGAGTCGCCACTGCATCTGAAGCCGGCGGCGTCCGTGTCCGCGCCTGCGCAAGCCGTGGGCTCGACAAACGTTGCCCTGGCGCCGATGCCAGCGCCATCGAAGAATTTCGCCGGGCTGGCCTTCAATACCAGCATCAGCGGCGGCACCGCCGGCGGCGGCTGGCCGCCCGACACCAACGGCGATGTCGGTCCGACGTATTACATCCAGTCGGTCAACAACGCATTTGGCATCTTCGACAAGGTTACCGGCGCTCGCACCGCGGCATTCACTGAAAACCAACTATGGAGCGCGGCAAGCGGGATCAGCGCAAGCAATCCGTGCAAGACGCAGAACAATGGCGATCCCGTCGTGCTGCACGACGCGATCCATGACCGCTGGATCCTCACGAATTTCGCCTTCGCGATGAACGCGAGTGGCGACCCGCTCAGTCCGTTTTACGAATGCCTCGCGGTATCCAAGTCCGGCGACCCGGTGTCGGGTGGCTGGTGGTTCTATGCGATCCGCATGGATGCCGGCAGCGTGCCGGCGAACACGCTCGCCGATTACCCAAAATTCGGCTTGTGGGGCGACGGTTGCCTGTACATGGGTGCGAACGGTTTCGACAACTCAACCGGCAACTATGCCGGCGCTATCTTCGCTTCGTTCAACACTGTCAATATGTATGCGGGCGCGGCACTGACTAGTTCGGTTGGTTTTCTCGCAGATACGTCCGTGTTCGGCATGTTTCCCGCCAACGCACTCGGCTCGACCGCCGCGTCGATGCCGTCGAGCATTACGCCGGAGTATTTCGTCTACGAATCAGCGACGGCCTATGCGCTCAACGTGCGCAAGTTCAGCAAAGGCACCAATTGCGGCGCCGGCGGCTTGCTGGGCACGGCGACGGTTGTCAATCACGGCTCATACGGCTATCCGGCGATCCTTGCCGGCGGAAACTACAGCCCCAACATGGTTGCGCAGAGCGGCACGACCAATCGCCTGGACTCCCTCGGCGACCGCATCATGCAGAAAGTGCAGTACCGCAAGGTGGGCACTGCTGAATCGCTGTGGGTAGTGCACACGACGTGCGGCGCCGCCCAGAATGCCGACGGCGCTTGCGCCACGAACACGACGCCGGCGCAATCGCAATGGGTGCAGATCAATGTCAGCGGCGGCACGATCAGCACCACGCCACTGCAGCAGCAGATCTATGCGCCGGATAGCACGAAATCGCGCTGGATGGGCAGCCTTGCCGTGGACGCGTCCGGCGACATGGCGCTTGCCTACAGCACGTCGAGCAGCAGTGCGTTTCCGAGCATCGCGTATTCCGGACGCCTGGTGAACGATGCTGCGAACAACTTACCGCAGACCGAGACCGTGCTCACGGCCGGTGCCGGCTCGCAAACCCTGAAACTCAGCGGCAGCTTCGTGCCGCGTTGGGGCGATTACTCGTCGATGAGCGTCGATCCCGTCGACGATTGCACGTTCTGGTACACCAGCGAGTATTACGATACCGCCGCACACGGCAGCAGCGGCACCTGGCAAACCCGTATCGGCGCTTTCAAATTCTCCAGCTGCACGAGCAACGTTGCGAGCAAACTCGTGTTCACGCAGCAGCCGAGCGCAAGCTACGCTTCCGGCGCCACGATCACCGTGAAAGTCAGCGTCGAGAATGCTGCCGGCGCCGTGGTGGCCACCGATACCTCGGCGATCACGCTTGCGCTGCAGGGCGGCACCGCGGGCGCAACGCTAGGCGGTACGAAGACCGTGAGTGCAGTTGCCGGCGTGGCGACATTTTCGCTCTCGGTCGACAAGGTCGGCACGGCGTACAAGTTGCACGCGACCGATGGCAGCCTGAGCGTTGCCGACAGTTCTGTTTTCAACATCACCGCTGGCGCGGCCAAGACCGTCACGTTCACGACGCAGCCCGCGGCCAACAGCAATGTCGTCGCCGGCACGACGATTCCACTGGTCGCGCACGTCGTCGATGCGGCGGGCAATGCGGTATCCGGCCAGAGCATTACGCTCGCGTTCGGCAACAACGTCGGGGGGTCCACGCTTTCGGTCAGCGCCAATCCGCTGACGACCAACAGCACCGGCGATGCGACATTCAACGCTGTGTCGCTGAACAAAGTGGGCAGCGGCGACACGCTGACCGCCACAGACACCACAACACCCGCTGCAACCCATGCGTTGAGCAACGCGTTCAACATTGTCGCAGCTGCGCCGTCCAGCATCGTATTCACCACCGCGCCGAGCGCTGGGCAGAACATCGCGGCGGGAGCGGCGATTCCGATCGCGGCGCAGGTCAAGGACAGCTTCGGCAACGCGATTGTCAGCGACAACGTGACACTCGCAATCGGTACCAACGCCGGCAGCGCGACGCTCCACGTCACGGCGGATCCCGTGGTGACGAACAGCAGCGGTATCGCCACATTCGGCGGCGTGTCGCTCAACAAGGCGGGCAGCGGCTACACGCTCAAGGTTACGGAAAGCGCTGGCGCGCATAATGTCACGGGCAACGCGTTCAATATCATCGCCGCTGCCCCTGCAAAGCTCGTGTTCACGACGCAACCGGCCGACGTCGCGCAGGGCGGCACGTTGAACACGATCGCGGTCACCGAGCAGGACAGCAATGGCAATACCGTCGTCAGTGACAGCAGCACGAACGTGAGTTTCACGGTATCGGCTTGCGGCGGCACGCTGATCGGCAACGCGACGATGAGCGGCGGCGTCGCCACGCTGGCGGGCGCGCAGGTGTTCACGCAGGCGCGCGCGGGCCTGAAAATCACTGCGAATGACGCGAGCTTGGCCTTCAGCGATCTCAGTCAGGCATTTGACGTCGCCCCCGGCGACATCTTTGCCGACGGCTTCGAGACCTGCGCCTTGTAGGCTTTGCGTAGCCGCCGCGGACGGCCGGTATGCCGGCCCGCTGGTGCTCCCGGCACCTGCGTGCACTTCCCACATCCCTGTGGGTCGGAAATGCAGGAGCATTTTCTGATCGCCAGGAATGGCGTGAATGCCGAAAATGCAGGAGCTATTTTCGGCCGGCGCTGGCCATGAAAAATGCGGAAGCACTCAGGCTTTCGCGTCGTCCATCGCCGCCGCGATCGCTTCAAGTCGCGCCTGGCGCAAAGCGGCACCGAGTTCCGGGCCCGACAGGCCTTTGTCCAGATGCGCTTGAGCTTTGGGTTCCAGTGCCTTGTGGAACAGTGTCGTGAGATAGCGTGCTTGCGGATAATCGTTTTCGCTCATGCCCAGGCGTCCGCGCTTGTCGGCCTCGCAGGCGAGCAGGAATTGCGGCAGGCGTTTGGGCTGGCGGAACGCATCGAGTTTCTCGAACAGTTCGAGCACGGTGTTCGCGCGCAGCTCGAACGCGGTGTGCGCGAGCAGATGCAGACGGCAGACCAGTTCGGCGAGCGCGGCGTATTCGGCCGGCACTTTCAGGCGCGCGGCGAGCGCGCGCAACGGCGCGACGCCGCTATGTTCGTGGCCGTGATGCTTCGGCAGCACCTGCGCCGGGGTCAGTGCCTTGCCGAGATCGTGCGTGAGCGCGCACCAGCCGATCAGCGCGTCGCCGGGGGCGAGCTGCGCGGCCATGTCGAGCACCATTTCCACATGTATACCCGTGTCGACCTCGGGATGGAATTCCGCGCGCTGCGGCACCCCATACAGCGCATCGACTTCCGGCATCACGCGGGCGAGCGCAGCGCAGGCGCGCAATGCGCGCAGGAACGCGCTGGGCCGGCTTTCGCTCAGCGCTTTCTGCGTTTCCGCCCAGACGCGCTCGGGCACAAGATGATCCACTTCGCCGGAGCTCACCATCTGCTGCATCAGCGCGAGCGTGTCTGCGGCCACTGCGAAGCCACGCTCGGCATAGCGCGCGGCAAAGCGCGCCACGCGCAGTACGCGCACCGGATCCTCGGCGAATGCCGGTGAGACGTGGCGCAAGACATGGTTGTGCAGGTCCGCGACGCCGCCGAAGGGATCTACGAGCGCGCCGTTCTCGTCTTCGGCGATGGCGTTGATGGTCAGATCACGGCGACGCAAATCGTCTTCGAGCGTGACATTTGCGTCGGCGATGAAATCGAAGCCGTGATAGCCCGGTCCGGTCTTGCGCTCGGTTCGGGCCAGCGCATATTCCTCGCGGGTCTGCGGATGCAGGAACACGGGGAAATCCTTGCCGACCGGCTTATAGCCAAGGGCGGTCAGGTCCTGCGGCGTGGCGCCAACGACGACGTAATCGCGATCCTTGACGGCCAAGCCGAGCAAACGGTCGCGCACCGCGCCGCCGACCAGATAAGTTTTCATGTAGGCATTATGGCATTGGCGCGCGTTACACTAGTTTCATTCTCGGGGAGAAAATCCAATGAAGTTGACGAGCCTTTCCTTCGCCTTGCTGACGTTGTGCGGTTGCGCTGCAGCCACGCAAAAGCCGGTTGCGCCGGCCAGCGCCGGCGCGGCCACGCTGTACGCCGAGCTGGGTGGTACGGCCGGAATCACCAAGGTCGTCGACCTGTTTCTCGCCCGCATCAATGGCGATGCCCGCATCAACACGCTGTTTGCCAAAACCGATCACAACGATCTGCGCCGGCTCGTCATCGAACAGCTGTGCGCAGGCAGCGGCGGGCCTTGCACTTACACCGGCCGCAGCATGGAAGAAGCGCACAGCGGCCTGAATCTGACCAACGCCGATTTCAGCGCCTTCATGGGCGACCTCGTCGCGGCGATGGACGAAGCCAAAGTGCCGCTGGCGCAGCAGAACAAGTTGATCGCGCTGCTCACGCCGATGAAACCGCAGATCGTCGGTCAGTAGTCAGCGTTCCGCGGAATTCGCCGGGGTCATCGGCGCGGCAGCGGGCCCGGCAGTCGCTGGCGCGATCGCTGCGGTCGGGCACATTACCGCTTTGCGCGCGTCTGCTGCCGGCATGCTGTAGGCCTGACCGATGCGCGGCAAACGCGAGGCCAGCGGCGCTGCGGTGCCGTGCATGCGCCAGTCGTAGATCACGCTGAATGCGAGCACGCGCGCGACGTAGTCGCGGGTTTCCTTGTACGGAATCGTCTCGATGAAGAAATCCGGTTCGAGCGTGTCGCGGGCGGCGAGCCAGCGCGCGACCGGATCCTGGCCTGCGTTGTACGCGGCTGACGCCAGCCAGGGGCTGCCGTCGTAGCGCGCGGCCATGTTGCCGAGGTAACGCGTGCCGAGACGGATGTTGAGGTCCGGATCGAACAGCGCATTGGCGGCCGAAAACGCTACTTTCTCCACTTTTGCCAATTGTCGCGCCGTGCCGGGCAGCAGTTGCATCAAGCCCCAGGCGTCGGCGCCGGAACGCGCATCCGTGGTCCAGGCGCTCTCGGCGCGGATGATTGCGTAAGCCCAGGCCGGATCGATACCGGCACTGGCCGCGTCGCGTTCGATCTGCTCGCGCCGCGCCAGCGGAAACCGCAGCGCGTACAGACGCAAATCATCACCTTGATTGAGCGTGTAAACGGCGCGGTCGTACCAGCCGAGCTCTGAGGCCAGGGCGGCGGCGGCGCGGCGCTGGCGCGCGTCGAAACCATGCAGTGCGAACTCCCATTCGCGGCGCGCTTCGGTCAGGCGGCCGATCGCAAAGAATTCGAACGCGCGCGTGAGGTTCGGATCGCGCTGCGCGGCGTCCGCCGATTCGGGGTCGCTTGCCGAATCATTCGGACATATCGCGTACGCCTGCTTGAGCCAATCCGCCGCCAGAAAGCCGTGGAAATTCGCTTCGCGCGCGACTTCGGCGAACAGTTTCTCCGCTTCCTCGTCGCGCTGCAGCTTCGCCAGCGTGCGCGCGCGCAGGTATTTCCAGCGTGCATCGGCGGCTTGCGCCGGGGCCAGCGCGTCGAGCGCCAGCAGTATCGCGCTCCAGTCCTGTTGCGCCAGCTCCGTGCGCACGCGCCACTCGCGGCTGGCATCGTCGGCCGCTGCTGCCGGCACTGCGGCGAGGCGCTCGAGCGCGTCCGGCGCGAAGCTCGATGCGCGCGCGATCGCGATCGTGCGTTGCATGCGCCCGCGCTGCTCGGCGTCGAAGTGGAAATGTGCCGCGAGCGCATCGTATTTCGCGATCGCCGCATCGCTGTCGCGACGTGCCAGGCGCGTAACCGCCAGCGTCACCGCTTCGCGCGCGTGCGTCGCGTCGGGCCAATTGGCCGCCTGATTCAGTGCAGGGCCCGGGTCGCGTATTGCCGCCGCCGTGTGTTCCGCTGCCGCGCGTTCGGCGCCGTCGAGCAGGGCGGAGAGACTGTCGATCACACTCGCATGGCCGGCGCGCGCCGCCAGATCGATGCGCTGCCAGATCAGCGCGGCACTGAGTTTGCCTTTGGCTTTCGCCCAGTCGATTGCGGCATTGCAGCTTTCCGGCAAGGCTTGTGCGCTCAGCCACAGCGGCTGCACGTCTTTCCCAAAATCCAATGCCGGGCCAAGCGTGAGTCGCGCCTGCAGCGCCGCGCAGCGCAGCTCGCTACTGAATTCGACATCGCCACGCGCGTTGTACAGCTCGAGAAAATCTTTCCACGCGCTGCGCTTGGCGAGCTCTTCGAGGAAGTTCTCGCGCAGCAATTGCGCGGGGAGGGTGCCGGGCCAGGCGGCGAGGAATTTGTCGATGTCCTCGCGTTTGGCGGCACCGATGTGCTGTTTCAGCGCAGCGAATTCGAGATACGGATACAGCGGATAACTTTCCAGGCCGCGGGCGAGGGCTCGCCAGGCTGCATCCGGTCCGTGCTGGGCGGCTTCCCAGACCAGCGGAAAACGCTCGCGCTGGCCGGAGCGCTCGTCGACGGCAATAGCGCCGACGCAGGTCGCTGAGCCAATGAGGAAAAAAGCGGAAAACAGCAGGCGGCGGAACATGGCGGGCTACGCGGGAAACGTCGCGAGTTTAGCCGAATACCTGTGCTGAAAGACACCTAGTCAACCGAGTGCGGCTGTGCCATTATCACGTTGCGTTTACAATTTCTTTACAGTCCTCGGCCGAGGGAAGTCGGCCCCAGGATCGATCAACCGACTCGTTTGTCCCTTGTTTTCCGTTGGAGGAGGCTTCGCATGACACCTGTACGTCGTCGTTTTTTGGCTGCCAGCATTTCCACCGCCGTGGGCGGCATGGTCCTGGCCGCGGTCACTGCGCCGGTTTTCGCGCAAGACCGGCCAGGTGAAGACATCCAGAAACTGCAAGCGATCGAAGTCACCGGATCGCGCATCAAAAAGGCCGAAGTCGAAGGGCAGACCCCGGTGGTTACGATCAGCGCGGCGGATATCGCGCAGACCGGCCTCGCCTCGATCGGCGATGTGATCCAGCAACTCTCGGTCAACGGTTCGGCGCTGAACACCAAATTCAACTCCGCTGGCAACTTCGGCTTCGCGCCGGACGGTTCCGGCGTGGGCTCGGGATCCACCACGATTTCGCTGCGTAACCTCAACGCCAAGCGCACGTTGATCCTTGTCGACGGCCTGCGTTGGGTGAATGAGTCTTCCGCGTCCGGCGTCTCGGCGGCGGTCGACCTCAACACGATTCCGGCCGGCGTCGTCGAGCGCATCGAAATCCTCACCGACGGCGCTTCGTCGCTGTATGGTTCGGACGCGATCGCGGGCGTGGTCAACATCATCACCAAGAAAGGCCAGGATGGCGGTGCGCTGCACCTTTATTACGGCGATTATTCGATCGGCGATGGCAAGACCGGCAACGCCGATGTCTCGTTCGGCGGCAAGGGCGATCGCTACAGCTTCTTCGTCGACGTCAGCCACTACAAACAGAACCGCATCAGTTCGGCCGATTGGACGAATTCGAGAGTCGGTACGCCAGGCATCGGCAATGCGGTGAATCCGTCGTCGTCGAGTTCCGCGACGCCGTTTACGCGCGTTCTTTTCGATACGCCGGACGGTGGCGATTTCGGTGGTTTGTGCCCTGGCGGATTTTGCAGTATCACGGCCAACGGCGTGGCACCTGCGGGCGGCGTGCAGGACTTTCCGGGTGGCTACCACCACTTCACCCTTGCGGACCGTTTCCAGTTTGCGCCGTACAACCTTTTGCTGACGCCATCAGAGCGCACGGGCTTCTTCGCGCAGACCGATTATCGGCTCACCGACGACATCCATTGGTACGTCAAAGGCCTGTACAACACGCGCAAGTCGGTCAATCAGGCGGCGCCGGAGCCGATCTTCCTGGGCCAAGCGTTCTGCTTCCTGATCGACCGCTGTTACAACGTCAGTGTCGATGCAACGAACCCATACAATCCGTTCGGCTTCACGCTCGACGCGAGCAGCCCGGATTTCGGCCTCGGTCGGCGTCCGGTCGAGGGCGGTCCGCGCATATTCAGCCAGGACATCAACACGCGCTACTTCGCCACCGGCCTGCTCGGCAGCTTCAGCGCCTGGGATCGCAATTTCAATTGGGACGTAAACGTCGTACGTGCCGACAACAACGCCGACCAGGACGTCACCGGCACCTACAACATGGCGCACATCCAGAAAGGCGTGGGCCCGCTTGCTGACTGCCAGGCAGATCCGGCCTGCGTGCCGATCAACCTGTTCGGCGGACCGGGCACCCTGACGCCGGCAATGCTCAACTACATTCTGTATCACGAGCACGACACCAGCCATCAGGCGCTCGGCGTGGTCACGGCGAACATTTCCGGCGGCTTGTTCGAGCTGCCGGCCGGTTCGCTTGATTTCGCCACAGGCTTCGAGCACCGCAATCTGTCCGGCAACTATGTGCCGGACGCGATCGTGCAGGCGGGTGAGTCCAATGGCGTGCCGTCCAAAGCGACCGCCGGCGGTTACGACGTCGACGAGTATTACGTCGAGTTGAACGCGCCGCTGCTCGCCGAAACGCCATTCGCCAAGCATCTGGACCTGAGTCTGGCTTCGCGCTATTCGGACTACTCCACGTTCGGCAGCACGACCAACAGCAAGATCGGTTTGCGCTGGCAGGTGTTCGACGACCTGACGTTCCGTGGCACCTGGGCGCAGGGCTTCCGTGCACCGTCGATCGGCGAGCTGTTCGGCACGTTCGCGCGCTTCGATGCCACGCTGATCGACCCGTGCAATGCCGACAGCCCAATCGCAAGTCCGACTGTGGCGGCGAACTGCCATACGCTCGGCGTGCCGAATCCGGCCACGTTCGAGCAGAGCAACGGCCAGATCTCCGTGCTCACCGGCGGCAACCATAACCTGCAGCCGGAGAAATCACGCAACACCACGCTTGGCGGCATCTATAGCCCGGGTTGGGCTGAGAACAATGCCTGGTCGCAAAAGCTCGATTTCGAACTGACCTACTACAAGATCAAGGTCAGCAACGCGATCCAAGCCAAAGATGCGCAGACGTTGCTCAATCGTTGCGCCGAAACGCTCGATCCGGCGTTCTGCGATGTGCAGGGGCGCAACTCTGCCGGCTATGTGACATTCCTCAACGACACGCTCGGCAATCTGGGCCGCGTCGACACCAGTGGCTGGGACTTCGGCGTGAACTGGGTGGGTCCGGATATGGCTTGGGGTCGTCCGGGTGCGAGCTGGCAGACCACGTACGCGAGTAAATACCGCGCCGTGGACACCACGATCGGCCAGGCCGAACCGCAAGCGGTTGGCGTGGAAGTCACCGACAGCGGCATTCCACGCATCCGCTCCACGCTGCGCCTGAGCTGGGGCTGGAACGACTGGAGCTTCGGTTACGCATTCCGCTACATTTCCAGCTTGAAGGAAGACTGCGGCACAGCCGGCGGTTTCGCGGTGTGCCGCGATCCGGTCAACTCGGCGAACAGCAATATCGCGCCGGGACGTCCGGACGGCACGAACATCCTCGGCGGTACCACGTTCCAGGATGCACGCGTGACGTGGAAGACACCGCTCACGGTCACCCCGCTCACGGTTTCGGCCGGCGTCAACAACATCTGGGCACACGATCCGCCAATCTGCCTGTCGTGCTCGCTCAATGGCTACGACGCCTCGAACTACGACTTGCCGGGCCGCTTCTGGTACGTCGAGGCAAACCTGAAGTTCTAAAAAAGTCGATCGCGAAAAAACTCGGGCCGCCAAGTGCGGCCCGTTTTTTTTTATGGTCAGGATGGCCGGTATGCCGGCCCGCTGGTGCTCCGGGCAGCTGCGGGCACTTCCCACATCCCTGTGGGTCGAAAATGCAGGAGCAATTTTCGAGCGCCATGGATGGCGCGAATGCCGAAATTGCAGGAGCAGTTTTCGGCGAGCGACGGCCCTCGACGGCCGGCGGCAGACTTCAGTTTTTTGTCAGCGCAGCCGGCAGGCGCACGCGCGCGGCGAGCGGCAGGTGATCGGACACCGCATGCGGCAACGTCCACAGGCGCTCGATGCGCATTCCGGGCGTGGTCAGGATGTGATCGATCGCGCGACGCGGCTTCCAGCTCGGGAAAGTCGCTGGCGGCGACCCGGCCGGTGGTGTGAGCGCGGTCTTCCGGTACAGCAGTTTCAGTTCGGGGCTGTGCGCGGTGCAGTTCAGATCGCCCATCAGCACGACGTGATCGTGCGTGCCGATCAATTCGGCCAGGAATTCGAATTGGGCGCGGCGCGCGGCAGGGCCGAGCGAAAGGTGCGCGATAACGACGACCAGTTCGCCGAAACGCACCCATAGCGCGCCGCGGCCGGGAATGCGTCCGGGCAGCGGATAATCCAGCACTTCGTCCGGTTCAGTGCGGGTCAGCAGGCCGTTTGCCGACGCGGCGAAGCGCGCGACCTTGCGGTTGGGCTGGTGGCTCCAGTAGGGAAACCCTGCCGCTTCGGCGAGGTACTGGGTCTGGTTGACGAAACCCGAGCGCAACGACCCGGCATCGGCTTCCTGCAAACCGACCAGATCGAATTCGGTGAGCAGTCCGGCGAATTGGTCGAGATTGCCGCGCAGGCCGCGCGCTGGCAGCACGTGTTTCCAGCTCTGCGTAACATAGTCGCCGTAGCGGCGAACGCTGCCGCCGGCGTGGATGTTGCAGCTCAGTAGTTGCAGGTGCGCGGCCGCCATGCGCCGAGCCTACGCGGCGCGTCGCGGGGCTGCAAGCCGCGCAATCACAAACCCGTTCGCGTTGAGCGTAGCTCGCGGAGCGAGCGAAGTCGAAACGCAGGGGACCTTCGACTCCGCGCCTTCGGCGCTACGCTCAGGGTGAACGGATTTCTCTATTTTGCGGCGTGTTTCGCCGCGAGTTCCTGTTTGACCAGATCCAGCGCAATCAGCACTGTCTCCGGCGGACCGATACCGTGTTCGGCGTTCATTGAAACGCGATACTTGCCGTTGACGATCAGAGTCGGCGTCGCTTCGACGCCGTAATCTTTCACGCGCTGGGCGCCCTGCGCCATTTCGCCTTCGATCACGAACGACGTCGCCGTCGACAGAAACGAGCCGGCATTCGCGCCGTAGTTGGAATAGAACAGATTGGCCAGGTCTTCAATCGAACGCAGCGGCTGATGATCGCGGTGCACGGCGTCGAACAGCGCCTGGTGTGTCTTGTCGACAAGACCCAGTGACTTCGCCGTGTAGAACGCGCGTGCAAACGGTTCCCACGCCGGCTGGAACACGGCCGGCAGGAATTCGAACTGCGCACCGGCCGGCAGTTTCGCCTTGATTTCGTCTGCGTACGGTTGATAGTGCGCGCAATGTGGGCACGCATAAGAAAACACTTCGGTGACGACCACCTTGTCGCTATGGGTCGGCACCGGCGGATTGATCAGCACGTAATCCTTGCCGGCTTCCCACTGGCGTTTGGCCGCGGCGGGGGCAGGGGTGTCCTGGGCCTGGCAACCGCTCATCGCGGCAATTCCGGCGAACAGGGCGAGCACATATTTCAGCATCGAGATTCTCCAGACATGAGCGCAATCGACTGCGCGGGGTCGCGCAAGTTCCTGGAACGGGGTGCTATTTGCCGCCGGATTCCTTCTTCACCAGATACAGGATCAGTTGCTCGGCCTTGTCCCAACCGTTGCCGCCGGCCGACGTTGTGGTCAGGCGATATTTGCCATTGACGATAATCGTGGGCGTTACGTCGACGCCGGCCGCCTTGATGTAGGCATCGGCCTGCTTCATGCGCGTGCTGATCGTGAATGAGTTCGCCGTGGCGACGAAGTCTTCGGCCTTGACGCCGAACTTCGCATAAACCTTCGCCGCATCTTCGATGCTCGGTAGCGGCTTCTTGTAGTGGTTTGCCGCCTTGTCGAACGTGGCGAGTTCTTCGGTCTTCCAGACCGCGTCGAACACGGCATCGTGCGATTTTTCGGCGATGCCGAGCGTCTTGGCGGCGAAATACGCGCGCTGCAGCATCGGCCAGTCTTCGTCGGGCTTGAACGAGGCCGGCACGTAGTTCATCACCGCGTTCGGCGGCAGGTCCTTGCGAATTTTGTCGATGAATGGATACGAATAGTTGCAGGCCGGGCAGCCGTACGAGAACACTTCAGTGACTTCGATCTTGTCGCCGCTGCTCGTCGGCACGGGCGGGTCGATCACGAAATAATGCTTGCCGGCCTCCCAGGACTCGGCGGCGGCCTGCGCTTGCGCGGTGGAATACGCGCCGGCGAGTAGCGCGGCGATGGCGATCAGACGAATCATGGGCTGGCTCATTTTGCGGCCGTGTGGCCGGCGTCGGTCGCGTGCAGACCTTCGATGTACGTGGCGAGCGCGGCGATGTCGTTGTCGTTCAAGCCGTGCGCGACGGCCGGCATGATGGCGCCCTTGTCGTCGTCGCTCCATTTCTTGCCGTCGCGCCAGTCCTTGAGCTTCTGCGTGACGTAGTCGGCGAACTGGCCGGCGACCTGCGGATAACCGGCGCCGGGATTGCCGCGGCCGTCCGGGCCGTGACAGGCCATGCAGGCCGGAGTGCCCGTTGCCTTGTCGCCCCCGCGATACAGCGCTTCACCCCTCGCGACGAGCTTGGCATCGGCCACGCCCGGCAGCGAAGTCTTGGTGGCGAAATACGCGCCGACGTCGTGCATGTCCTGCGCCGTCATCGAGGCGATAAAGCCCATCATTACCGGATTCTGACGCTGATTGGACTTGATCAGCTCGATCTGGCGCGCGATGTAGCTTTCGTGCTGGCCGGCGAGCTTCGGGTATTGCGAGGAAGCCGGATTGCCGTCGATACCATGACAGGCGCCGCAGGTGGCGATTTTGGCTTGGCCGGCGGTGGCGTCGCCCGGTTTGAGCGGCGCCGCAGGTGCGGCCGCAGCCGTGTTCGGCGCGCCCGCTGGCGGCGCCGCTTCCTGCGCGGCGAGCGAACCGGCGCCGAGTAGCGCGGCCAGAGCAATCACATGCCGAAAACTCATACACTGGACTCCGAGGGAACTGCCGGCGGACACGTCGGCACAAGACGCAAATTATCCCAGCCGCGATGAACAGGGTCAAACACGCATGAAAGCAAATCCGTTCCGCGCGGCGCATTTCGTGCTCAGCGCCGCCAGCCCGGCGCAATTGCCGCGCGACGAGGGCGCCGAAATCGCTTTCGCCGGGCGCTCCAACGCCGGCAAGTCCAGCGCCTTGAATGCGATCTGCGACCAGACCGGTCTTGCGCGCACCTCGAAGACGCCGGGACGCACGCAGCTGCTCAACGTGTTCGCGCTCGACGAGGCACGCCGCCTGATCGACTTGCCCGGTTACGGCTACGCGAAAGTACCGGAGAAAATGCGCGAGCACTGGCGCACGCTCATCGACGATTACCTGCGCGGCCGCGACTCGCTGCGCGGCATCGTGCTGATCATGGACAGCCGCCATCCACTCAAGGACTTCGATCGGCAGATGCTGCAGTTCTGCGACGACATCGACCGCGCCTGCCACGTGCTGCTGACCAAGGCGGACAAGCTCGCGCACAGCGAAGGCCTGCGCACGCTCGCACTCGTGCGCAAGGAGTGCGCGGCGCAGGGCTGGCGCGCGAGCGCGCAACTGTTTTCGGCGAAGAAGAAGACCGGGCTCGACGAGGCGCGGTCGACACTCGCGGGCTTGCTAGCCGCATAGACCGCCCCCACCTGTAATCTTCCGCGTTCATCGAGCCCACCATGTCTGGACCCAGTGCCGTCAAGGAAACGCCGCTCGAACACCGCGACCAGCTCGTCGAATACGTGGCTTCAGGCGCGCGTCGCAAGGAGCAGTGGAAAATCGGCACCGAACACGAAAAGTTCGGGTTTCGGCTCGAGGACCTGCGGCCCCCCACATACGAGGGCGAGCGCGGTATTGGCGCGGTGCTCAGCGGACTCACGCGTTTCGGTTGGGCGCCGGTCGAGGAGAACGGCAAACTCATCGCGCTGACGCGCGGCGACGGCTCGATCACCCTGGAGCCGGCCGGCCAGCTCGAATTGTCCGGCGGCCAGGTCAACACAATCCACGACACCTGCTGCGAAGTCACCTGCCACCTCAAGGAAGTGAAAACCGTGGCGGACGAGTTGCGGCTCGGTTTTCTCGGCATGGGATTCCAGCCGAAGTGGCGGCGCGACGAGATGCCGTGGATGCCGAAAGGCCGCTACGCGATCATGCGTCGCTACATGCCGCTCAAAGGCGGCCTCGGGCTGGACATGATGACGCGCACCTGCACGGTGCAGGTGAATCTCGACTTTGCCGACGAAGCGGACATGGTGAAGAAATTCCGTGTCTCGCTCGCGCTACAGCCGATCGCCACGGCGCTGTTCGCCGACTCGCCGTTCACCGAAGGCAAGCCGAACGGCTACTTGAGTTACCGCTCGCACATCTGGACCGACACCGATCCGGATCGCACCGGCATGCTCGATTTCGTGTTCGAGGAAGGTTTTGGGTTCGAGCGCTACGTCGACTATCTGCTCGACGTGCCGATGTACTTCAGCTATCGCGACGGCCAGTACATCGACCTCGCGGGCAAGTCGTTCAAGGATTTTCTCGCCGGCCGATTGCCGGAACTGCCCGGCGCGCTGCCGACCTTGAAAGACTGGGCCGATCACACGACCACAGCGTTTCCGGAAGTGCGCCTGAAAAAATATCTGGAAATGCGCGGCGCCGATGGCGGCCCATGGAATCGGCTATGTGCCTTGCCGGCGTTCTGGGTCGGGCTGCTCTACGACGAGACCAGCCTCGATGCGGCATGGGATCTGGTCAAGGATTTCAGCATGGCCGAGCGCCATGCGCTGCGCGACGGCGTGCCGAAACACGCACTGAAACTGCCGTTCCGCAACGCCACGGTACGCGAATTGGCGTTGGAAGCCTTGAAGATCGCCGGCAACGGACTGGCACGGCGCAATCGCCTTAACTCGAGTGGCGCCGGCGAAACGATCTTCCTCGAACCGATGATTGAATTCGCCCAGGCGAATCAGACCCCGGCGGAGCGCAAGCTCGAACTGTTCCACGGCTCGTGGAATGGCAGTGTCGATCCGGTGTTCAAAGAATTTGCATACTGAACGCAGAACGGGCCCGTTTCCGGGCCCGTTCGTATGAGACAAGTTCGGCGATTTTTTACTTCGCTTTCTTCGCCGGCTTCGCCGCTTTCTCAGCTTTCAATCCGCGATGGACGAGCATCGGCTCGACGACCGGATCGTGGCCGCGCCAGTCGCGGTACATCTTGGCGAGTTCGATCGTGTTGCCGCGCGAGAGCACCATCGCGCGGAAGCGGTCGCCGTTTTCGCGGGTCAGGCCGCCGTGGTCCTTGAACCAGACGAACGCGTCGTCGGCGAGCATCTGCGTCCACAGGTACGCATAGTAGCCGGCCGAATAGCCATTGCCCCAGATGTGCAGAAAATAGCTCGAGCGATAGCGCGGCGGCACTTCGGCGATATCGGTGTGGTCCTTCTTCAGCGCCGCCGCCTCGAATTTGTCGGTTTCCGGCTTCGCCGCGTCGGCGCCCAGGCTGTGCCATTCCATGTCGAGCAGGGCGGCTGCGACCAGCTCGGTCATGTCATAACCCTTGTTGAACGTGCCCGCGGCCTTGATCTTGTCGACCAGCGCCTGCGGCATCGCCTCGCCAGCCTTGTTCTTCGCGTAATTCGCGAACACTTTCGGTTCCCAGGCCCAGTACTCGTTGAACTGCGACGGGAACTCGACGAAGTCGCGCGCCGTGGCCGTACCCGACAGCGTCGGATAGACCTCGTCGGCGAACAGGCCATGCAGCGCATGGCCGAATTCGTGGAACATCGTCACCACGTCATCGGAGGAGATCAGCGCCGGCTGTCCCGCGCTCGGCTTGCTGAAATTGCAGACATTGAAGATCACCGGCTTGGTGCCGAGCAGCTTGGACTGGCCGACCATGTTGTCCATCCAGGCGCCGCCGTTCTTGTTGTCGCGCTTGAAGTAGTCGGTATAGAACAGCGCGAACGAGCTGCCGTCCTTGTCGAACACTTCGTACACGCGCACGTCCGGCTGATAGACCGGAAGGTCGTGGCGCTCCTTGAACGTCAGGCCATAGAGCTGGTTTGCCGCGAAGAACACGCCGTCGTGCAGCACGCGGTCGAGTTCGAAGTACTGCTTGATCTCGTTTTCGTCGAGGTCGTATTTGGCCTTGCGCACCTGTTCGGCGTAGATATCCCAATCCCACGGCGCGAGCTTGAAGCCGCCGTGCTGCTGGTCGATCACGGCCTGGATGTCGCGCGCTTCCTCGCGCGCGCGGCCGGTCGCGGCCGGCACCAGATTGCGCATGAACTTGAACGCGGTCTGCGGATCCTTTGCCATCTGGTTCTGCAGCGTCCACGCGGCATAGTTCGCAAAGCCGAGCAGCTTGGCTTTCTGTGCGCGCAGCTGCGCGAGGCGCTCGATCGTGGCCCGCGTGTCGTTCGCATCGCCTTTCTCGGTACGGTTCCAGCCTGCCTTGAACAGTGCTTCGCGCGTGCCGCGGTCAGTCAATTCCTTCAGCGGCGGCTGCTGCGTGGTGTTCTGCAGCGGAAGCACCCACTTGCCCTCGAGCTTGCGTTCTTTTGCGGCTCCTGCGGCGGCTTCGATTTCGGCGTCCGACAAGCCGGCCAGTTTGGCTTTGTCGTCGACGACGAGCGCGCCGTCTTTCGCGGCAGCGAGCAGCTTGTTGATATAGGCTGCGGAAAGCGAGGACTCTTCCTTGTTCAACTCCTGCAGCTTGGCTTTGTCCGCAGCCGACAGCTTGGCACCGGCGCGCACGAAATTCGCATGCTGCACCTCGACGAGTCGCAGTGCCTCGGGATCGAGCTTCAGAGTCGCACGCTTGGCGAACACCGCCTCGATGCGCTGGAACAGCTTGTCATTGAGGTAGATCGCGTCTTGATGTGCGGCGAGCTTCGGTGCCAGATCTTCCTGCGCTTTTTGCAGCGTCGGATTCGTGTTCGCGCCGGAAACGGCATTGAAGACGAGGCCGGCGCGCGTGAGCAGCGCCCCGGTCTTTTCCAGCGCGACGTAGGTGTTCTCGAACGTCGGCGGCTCGGAATTGTTCGCGATCGCCTCGACTTCAACAAGCTGCTGCTTCATGCCTTCTTCGATCGCCGGCTGGTAGTCGCCGTCTTCGATCTTGTCGAACGGCGGCGCCTGGTACGGCAGCGCGCTCGCGCTCAGCAGCGCATTGACGTGCTTGGGCGCCGCGGTGGCAGACGCAGGCTGCTTGGGGCTCTCCGGTTTCTGTGGGGCCTGCGCGCAGGCGGCGAGTACGGCGGTCATGGCAACAGGCAATAAACGGATGCGAAACATGGGTTGAACTCCCCGCAACGGAAAAGTGGAAAAGTGGAAGAAACCATCAAGCGTGGCAGCTTACGCGGCCTGCACGTCGTGCAGACTCCAATGCGAGCCGATCAGCAAACCCAAGCGATGCTTGAGAATCGCATGCGGCAACGCCGTGGTCACGATGACATCGGTATGCAGATTGCTCTGCGTGGCTTGGACGATCGCATTCGGATCGTTTACACCTAGGCTAGGATCGATTGCGTCGGGATCCGGCTGCATCGCGCGCCAGCGCTGCCAAAGCGACGGCTCGCGTAGAGCCGACTGCAGCGCCGCCGCGAGGCTGTCCGGCGAATTGCCCTGATAGGACAACTCGCTGATCTGCCCGCGCGCGTTGGCCAGATTGTCGATATTCAAGTAATAGCGCTGGTTGGACATGCAAGAACCCGATAGATGGCCGCGGATTCTAGCAGTTTACGCATTTGAAACCCCATGACTTTAGCCATGGTTGGGCGCGGACGCCAAGCGCTAGAATCCCGCGCTGTTGGCCTGTTTGCCCCGAGGGAATCCATGACGATTCGTTACCTGCGCGCCGCTGCGGCGCTTGTGCTGTTTGCCGTCGCGCCGTTGGCCGGCGCCCAAACCAAGCTGCTGCGCTTTCCCGATATCTGCAACGACCGCGTCGTGTTCACCTACGGCGGCGATCTGTGGACGGTTGCCGCGCAAGGCGGCACGGCGATCCGCCTGACCGCGGGGCCGGGTTTGCAGCAGTCGGCGAAGTTCTCGCCGGATTGTTCGCAGATCGCGTTCACCGGCGAGTATTCCGGCGAGGACCAGGTGTATGTGATGCCGGCGAATGGCGGCGTGCCGCGCCAGCTTACCTACTACCCGGCGCTCGGTCCGCTGCCGCAACGCTGGGGTTTCGACAACGAAGTCTACGGCTGGACGCCCGACGGCAAGAGCATACTTTTTCGTTCCTACATCGACGGCTTCGCGCTCGCGCAGCCGCGCTTGTACACGGTAGCGCAAGAGGGTGGTCTGCCCGAGCCGCTGCCGATGCCGATGTCCGGCGTCGGTGCGTATTCGCCGGACGGCAAGCAACTGGTTTACTCGCCGCTGTTCCGCGATTTCCGCACCTGGAACCGCTATCAGGGTGGCTGGGCGCAGGATCTGTACGTTTTCGACATGGCCAGCCAGCAGGGCCGCAACATCACGAACAATCCGCGCAGCGACCGCGATCCTATCTGGATCGGCAACGCGATCTATTTCGTCTCCGACCGCGACGACGTGCTGAACCTGTACCGTTACGACCTCGCGAGCAGCGCGACCACTCAGCTGACCAAGCACCGCAACTTCGACGTGCGCTGGGCCAGCGGCGATCGCGCCGGCCATATCGTTTATGAACTCGGCGGCGAGCTGCGCGTCTATGACGTCAATGCGAACAGCGATCGCGCGGTCAGCATTGCCGTGCCGACCGACGGCGCGCGCACGCGGCCGGAGACGCTGAGCGTCGCCGACAAGATCGAGCAGTTCGGCCTGAGCCCGCGCGGCGAACGCGCCTATTTCGTCGCGCGCGGCGATCTGTTCAGCGCGCCGGTGGACAAGGGCATCACGCGCAATCTCTCGCAGACCCCGGGCGCGCACGAACGCGAAGCGGCGTGGTCGCCGAACGGTCGGCGCATCGCCTACGTGTCCGATGCGAGCGGCGACGAAGCGATCTGGTCGCGCGACGCCGACGGTGGTGACGCACCGCGCCAGCTTACGCATGAAATGTATGGGCGGCTGTATGCGCCACGTTGGGCGCCGGACGGCCAGCGCATGGCATTCAGCGACAGCGCGAATCGCATTCACGTCATCGATCTGGGCAGCGGCAAGGTCAGCGATATCGCCACCGATCCGTTCGGCCTGCAGCGCGATTACGTATGGTCGCCGCATGGCGGTTACCTGGCTTACACGCTGAATGAGGACAACGCACAACCTTCGGTGTTCGTGTGGAGCGCGGCAAGCGTCAAGAGCGTGCGCGTCACCGATCCGCTGTTCGGGGAATCCAATCCCGCATTCTCGCCGGACGGCAAGTTCCTGTATTTCCTCGGCGCGCGCGAATGGGCGCCGCAGATCAGCAATATCGAATGGAATTTCGCCGCCAATCGCAACGTCGGCGTCTACGCGCTGACCCTGCAGAAGGACGGTCCCAATCCGTTCCCCGTGCAGGACGACGAGGCGAAGGCTCTCAAAAGCGACAGCGAGAAAAAGAGGGACAAAGACGACGGCAAGAAGGACGACGACAAGAAAGATGCGGCGCCCGAGCGCATCGATTTCGACGGCCTTGCAGCGCGCCTGACGCGTGCGCCGATCGACGCCGACAACATCCAGTCGTTGGCGGTCACCGACAAATTCATCGTCTATTCGGTGCAGGACGGCTTTTATTACGGCCGCGACGGCCGTTTCAAGCCGCAGATCCACACCTTCAGCTTCAAGTCGCGCAAGGACAAGACGCTGGTGGAAAATGTGGAAAATGCCGCATTGTCCGACGATGGCGAGAAGCTGATGGTGCAGGAAGGCCACAGCTACAAGGTCTATGATGTGGACAGCGATGGCAAGGACAGCAAGACCGTCGGCACCTCGGGCCTGTCGCTCACGCGCGAACCGCGCGCCGAATTCGCCGAGATCTTCCGCGAAGTCTGGCGCCGCTTCCGCGACTACTACTACGTACCGAACATGCACGGCTACGACTGGAAGGCGCTGCGGGCGAAATACGAACCGCAGGTCGCCGACGTCGGCGATCGCAGCGATCTGAATTACCTGCTCGGCCAGATGGTGGGCGAGCTGTCGACTTCACATTCGTATGTGAGCGGCGGCGACCTGCGCCTGCCGAAGAAACCGGGCGTCGGCCTGCTCGGCGCGCGCTTCGAGCTCGACAAGGCGACGGGACGCTATCGCATCGCCAGCATCATGCCGGGCGAGAACGACGAAGAACGTTATCGCTCGCCGCTGACCGAAGTCGGCGTCGATGTGCACGCCGGTGATTACATCCTCGCGATCAATGGCCGCGAGCTGACCGCGCACGACAACCCGTATCAGTTGCTGCAGGTTGCGTCCGGCCAGCCGGTCGAACTGCGCGTCAGCGCAAAGGCTTCGGAACAGGGCGCGCGCACGGTGCTGGTGAAGCCGATTTCCAGTGAGTCCAGTTTGAAATACTACAACTGGGTCGAACATAACCGCCGTTACGTCGAAGAGAAGACCGGCGGCAAGGTTGGCTATGTCTACATTCCCGACATGGGCGGCGATGGCATCCGCGAATTCATCAAATGGTTCTATCCGCAGATCCGCAAGCAGGGCCTCGTCGTCGACGTGCGCGACAACGGCGGCGGCAATGTTTCGGCGATGATCATCGAGCGCCTGCAGCGCAAGCTGCTCGGCGTCAACTACGACCGCAACGCGAGCGCGACCGGTACCTATCCGCAGCAGGTGTTCAACGGGCCGATGGTGGCGCTGATCAACGAGACCAGCGCGTCGGATGGCGACATCTTCTCGTACATGTTCAAACAGGCGAAGCTGGGCCCCACGATCGGCAAGCGCACCTGGGGCGGCACGGTCGGCATCAATGATTACGGTCCCGTGCTCGACGGCGGCAATGTCGAGGTGCCGGAGTTCAACGCCATTGCCGATATGCAAGGGAATTACCATGTCGAAGGCGAGGGCGTGAGTCCGGACATCGAGGTCGATAACGACGTGTTCTCGATCGTGCACGGCAAGGACCCCCAGCTCGATCGCGCGATCGCCGAGGTGATGCAAAAGATTCAGGCGAATCCGCCCTCATTGCCAAAGCGGCAGTCGGATCCGGTGAAGGCTCCGCCCGACATGCGCATCAAATAAGCGCGGCCACGGCGTCGCGCAATCGCGACGCCAGCTCGCGCGGGTCGGGCGCGTGCCGATGGGGCAGCACGCCCAGGCACGGGGCCGGCAGGCGGTCACGCAGGGTCGCCAGGTTTTCCTCGACACATGCCATTGCCGGATCGATGCGATTGCCGACCCAGCCGATCAGCTCGCATTTATCCGCGCTGATCGCGCGCGCGCTGAGCAGCGCATGATTGAGGCAGCCCAGGCGAACGCCGACGACGAGGATCACCGGCAGCTTCAGCGCACGCACGAGGTCGGCCTGCATCAGTGTGGCCGAGAGCGGCACAGCCCAGCCGCCCACGCCTTCGACCACGATGCATTGTGACATTGTGGACAATGCAGCAAATGCCGCAAGGACAGTGTCGATCCGAATTTCTACGCCCGCCTGCGCCGCAGCCAGATGCGGCGCAATCGGTTCCGGCAGCGCATACGGGTTGACCAGTGCGTAATCCGGCGCGCCGCTGCCGTGCGTGCGCAGCAATTCCGCGTCGTCGTTGCGCAATCCCTGGGCGGTCACCGTGCAACCGCTCGCGACCGGCTTCATGCCCAGCGCACGCACGCCTTGCGCTTGCAGTGCGCGCAGCAGGCCTGCCGCTACCAAGCTTTTGCCGATACCGGTGTCGGTGCCGGCGATGAAGACCGCGGTATTCATGCGGCCGGCGCGAGTTTGCCGATGCGTTGCGCGTAGTGGCGTTTGATCAGAGTCGTCAGAACGCTCGACAACGCGTAGATCATGCCTGGAATCGTAAAGACCCACGGCTGGTTGCTTTGAAACGGCAGCACAGCAGCGCTCAGCATCGACAATGCCGCGAGTCCCGCCAACGCTCCCCACAATGCGATATTCATGCGCGTTGCCAGCACTTCACGCATGTCGAGTCTGATCACGGCGGCTTGCCGTAGCGCATGCCGGTAGAGCAGGGCGACAAGGCCAGCGATCGTGCCGAAGCCGAGACCGTACACCTCAAATGCGCCGCGCAACTCTTCGACGTTCTGCATCGAAAGGCCCTGATCGACCAAATAGCCTTGGCTGACCCAGGCGAAGAACAACGCAAACAACAAACGCAACGGATAGACGAAAACCAGCACGACAAACACCAGCAGCAGGCTCAGGCGCAGCGAGGTCGCGTCTTCGATGTCGTACTGACGGCTCCAGTCGCGGTGCGCCCTCCAGATGCGCGCGATCAGCAGGAACGACACCGCAAACGCTGGCAGGCCACGCAGCGCGTGCAGCATTTCCGGCACCGACGCCGGAACGTGGCCGAACGAAATCACCAGCACGGTCACGGCGAAGGCAAACGACGCGTCGACAAATCCTTCGAGGCGAGTTGGCTGGTGGCGGCGGATTCGCAGCACATCGTTGATCGTCTTGCTCACGGCTTTGTCCCCGAATGATCGAACAGCATAAGCAATATGCCCGCACCGGCAAAGCGCGGCCCGAAGCTAACGGCTACAATGCCCAGAACCAATCAGGGCGACGTATGTTTCAGGCCGCACCACTTCGCGCCGCCAGCAAGGCGGAGCAATATGCCGATCTCGCCGACCAGGCGCGCGGCCTCCTGCACGGCGAGCGTGACCGCATCGCGAACGCAGCGAATTTTGCCGCACTCGTCTATCAGTCGCTGCCGGACCTGAACTGGGCCGGTTTCTATTTTTTCGATGGCAAGGAACTCGTGGTCGGGCCATTCCAAGGTCGGCCGGCCTGTGTGCGCATCGCGCTCGGCAAGGGCGTGTGCGGGACGGCCGCGCAGACGCGGCAGACGCAAGTCGTGCGCGATGTGCACGCATTCCCGGGTCATATTGCCTGCGATGCGGCATCGCGCTCGGAGATCGTGGTACCGCTGTATTCCGGCGCTACCCTGATCGGCGTCTGGGACGTCGACAGTCCGACCCTCGCGCGTTTCGACGATGACGATCGCGCCGGCATGGAACGGCTGGCGAGTATATTTGTGGATTCGTTGCGGCAATAGGCGGGGATCAGCATGGCCAGCAAGGACGACAATAAAATTCGCAACGTCGGGCCCAAATCGGCCGCGTGGCTGCGCCAGGTCGGCGTACGCACGCAGGAAGATCTCGTGCGGCTCGGTCCGGTCGACGCGTTCATGAAGGTCAAACGTGCCGGCTTTCGACCGAGCCTGAACCTGCTCTATGCATTGGCCGGGGCGATCGAGAACTGCCACTGGGCCGACCTGCCGGACGGCACCAAAGCGGCGCTCGTGCTTGCCGCCGAATCCGCCGAAGCGGCGAACCCGATCAAGACGCGCTGGCAGAAACAAGTTGAACGCAGCGAGCGCGGGGGCGCGCCCGCGCCGGCGCCGGCAGAGGAATCCGAACCGGCGACGTCAGGGTTTCTCGACGATCCGGATGTCAATCACGAGAACGCGCACGAAGACTAGGAAACCTCTGAACAAGCTGCTGCGCTCGACATCTTGCGCGCCGGCGGTGCTCGGACTGCGGAGGCAGGATGCCGAAGCGAACGGCGGAGCCGGCCCGGAGGGCGAGCCGCCGATGCGGCGAGTCATCCT
>Ga0070666_10000363_pt1 | contig 28580 bp, 16 predicted proteins | sample KBSS23metaG_FD_64677 | JGI IMG/M metagenome (GOLD analysis project Ga0070666, IMG submission 64677) | Switchgrass rhizosphere microbial communities from Kellogg Biological Station, Michigan, USA - KBS S2-3 metaG | ecosystem: Host-associated > Plants > Roots > Rhizosphere > Soil ... | reverse complement strand
TCCACCGCGTCGGCCAGCTGATCCGGCGGCAGCAGCCCCTGGGCAAGAATGAAATCGTTCAGCGCCTTTAGCTCGAACTTCTTGCCTGCGACAATTTCGACGTGTTCACGCAATTGCAGGAGATGCGTGTAACCATAGAAGTAAGCAGTAGCCTGCCCCGGCGAGCGGAACGTGAAACGGTCGAGTTCTTCCTTGGCGAATGCCTCGGACAGGCCCACGTCGTTGACGACGATCTCGTGGGCGCGCTCGTAGCTGATCTCGCCGAGATTCAGCATCGGATCCAGCATCGCGCGCGCAGCGCGTTGCAGGCGCAACTGCAAGGCGATCATCTGGCCGTCGGCGGGTTCGTACGGCACCATCATGAATTCCGCATACAGCGCCCAGCCTTCGACGTTGACGCTGTTGAACGCGAACAGCGAGCGCGCCAGCGATACACCGTGCTCGACCATCGCGGAGAATTGCAATTCGTGGCCAGGACGCCCTTCGTGCGCAGTCAGCGTCCATGCGCAAGCTTCGCAAGTGAAGTCGTCGTATGCCGCTGATTTATCGCCGGACTTGCCGGGATTGCCGAGCGGCAGGATGAAACTGCCGCGCTCGCCGTGATTGTTCAACAGCGGCGGCGGCATCATATGCGGCGCGGGCTGCTGCGCGGTCTCCGCTTCCGACGCCAAGCGCATGATCATCTCGCGCTGCGGCAAGCTGACGATGGCGTGCTCGCGGATGATCGCTTCGATCTTGCTGATCACCCCGTGGTAGTACGGTTCGATCGAATCCTTGCTGAGCTGTTTCTTTTTCAATTCCTTGAGCACGTCGCGATAGTCGCTGACATTGCTGCCGATCGCCTTGGCGACGGTCGGCGCGAGCATTTGCATTTGTGCGCGCGTCTCGACGAACTCGAGTTGCGCTCTGCTCACTAGCTCGTGCGGATCGATATCGATGCCGACGTTCTTGAGATTGTTCGCATACAACTCCGGCGGCAAGCGGAAATCGCTGCGCGCATGCGGCAGGACGGTCGCCTTGACCCAGGCATCATGCTCCTGCAACTGTTTCTGCAGCGCGGCTAGCGCCGCATCAGCACCGTCAATCTTGAATTTTGCGTACAGCTCGTGCACGCCCGTCGCATAACGCTCGCTATTGGCCAGATGCTGCTCGACCTCGTCCTTGAACGGACCGAGCAAGTGCTTGTCAGCTAGCTTCTCCTCGAATAGCGCTTCGGCCAATTTCGTCACCGGCGTGCAGCTTTCGGCCATGCCGACGTAGCACTTCAGGCGCGACAGCGCTTTTGCGCGGCGTTCCGGCGCGATCTGATCTTGCAACAGCAGGAACTCGCCCTGGAAGATCAACTCGCCGACATCCTGGTACGGCAACAGGTACTTTTCGTCGAGTTTGCTGGTCTCGATACGACGGTCAGCCGATTTGATAAGTATCGCCAAATCCTGCTTTACGTCCGCGTCGTTTTCCGCGGTAAGTCTCTTTTGCAGCTCGGCGCGTGCGGCTTCCAGCGCAGCGCGTTCGCGCTGCTCGACACCGGGCTTGAGGTCGGCGGATTTTTCATCGTAGCCGGGCAGACCGACATACGAGGCGTACTCCGGCGCGAATTGTGCGATCGCCTTGAGCAGCGCTTGCGCATCCTCGTTACTCTTGGCGACCCATGCCGGCGTTGCACTCGTGGATGCGGACGGCGGCGCGGTCGCAGCGGACGCCGTGATCAGCGCAAATGCAGTACACGCGGTAATGAGCAGTAGCTGTTTGAACATGCGAATCCCTCCGTCAATGCCCTCGGCGAGAGTGTAAACGCGAAGTAGATATTTTTTGTGCTTAGCCCGGCTTCTGGCAATGTAAAAGTTCGTTGCATGCCCGCCATTCTGTGCTCCGCGCCAGACAAATCCACTGCGCCTTGCATTTACCTATAATCATGGTCGCGTGGGGCAGGACACATCTGGCTGTATTCCGAGATGCATCGCCCGTCATTTGCCTGGCTGCCTTGAAATGAAACGGATCATTATTCTTTTCGCCGTGCTGTGCCTTTCACTGTCTTCGCGCGCTCACGCCGGCAACAGTGCGCAAGTCATGGCCGATGCTTGCGCCACCGCCGATCCGGGAATATTGCGTCTGTTCGATGCGACGGCCTTCATGCTGAATCGCGGTGCCCAGCAAGTCGTCGAGAATCCCGATCACACCTATGCGATGGTGCCGATGACCACCTACACCGTTTCGCCGTATGGCCAATCGTTGGATCCCACCTCAGCCTACTATGGCCTGCCGCAAGCGCCGACGGGTCGCACTGCCGTACTGATATCGAACAACACGCTATTGACGGTCGCGCATACCGACCCATTTGCCTACACGAACTACATCTACATTTTTGGACTACGCGCGCAGAATATCGGCGGGGTTTGCCAATACCCCGATCCCGCGCATATCCCGGCGGAAAACGTGTATTTCGCATCGAAGGATAGCGCTGGCACGTACAACGGCGTCGTGTTGAACACGCGCTCGACGACCCCCGGCGACTATGTCGTCATCACGTTGGACCGGACCGTCGTCGGAAGAACACCATTGGCTGTGCGCAAGAGCGGCTTCGCCTCGCCAGAGGCCCGCTTCGCCGGCGTGTCCTTCAGTCAACGGCTCATTCCCGCCAAGGCGGATCTGGCGATTCAGCATACCAACGAAAATTCGCCCAACGGCGTCCGCATCGCAAATGTAGCGCTGCTGCCGGGTGCCTCGGGGTCGCCAATCTACAATTTGGACGAAGGCGTCGTCGAAGTACTCGGCGCCACGATCAATTCGTGCGCGTACTTCGCCGGCCAACCGAACGGGCTATATCTTTTGGAAGAAAATTGCCCGGGCTATTTCACGTCTGTCAACGGACCCGTGACCGCGATATCGACACTCCCTGCTTTTCATGATGCCGATCTGATTTTTCGGGCGGCGTTTGAGCAATGATTGTGTCATCGGCGCGATCGAAACCCGGCGCCAATGTACGCCGATTTTTGGGATGAGATGGCCAACTTGCGCGATCACGATTGCGCTCCGAGCCCGGGGACATCTTCGGCACGCGCGTCGCTCTAGGCTATGGCGCAAGCGCGCGAGTACTTAATTACAGGAAAACGCTGTGAATATTGTCCCGGTTTGCGGGGTGAAGTTGGAAAAAATAGTAACAAAGTCGCCGGCGGAAAAGGGCGATCCAGTTGCGGAACAGGTTGCAGGAACCGTTTTGCTAGTAGACGTGATTGGGCCGCACTGAGCGGTAAGGAACCCTCCAAATGTGTAGCCGCCCGCAACAGCGGTCACGCTCATCGCGAAAAATGTGACGGGGACGGAGTCACCTGTGACCGAATAGACGGACAAGCTGGGAATACAGTCGCTCGGAATATAGGCTACCAAGTCAGGCGTGATCGAGGCGCTATAACTTTCTATCGCGGGAGTAGTCGCGCCAAAGAACTCAGACGAGTTCGCCTGATGCGTCACCATAGTGTATGGAATGCCGACTGGCGCGGCCCCGATTCCGGTGGAGACCACAGTCCAAAATGCTTGGCTGCCTGCTATTCCCGGCGTCATGCCAGTGCTGGATTGAAGCGCCATGAAAAGGGTCTTGCCGGCGATACCACCCGTCACGAGTGAACCTTGCGAATAACTTGTCCCCGAATTCCAAGGCGGCGCAAAGGCGTTGCCTTTCAGGGAAAACTGCGCAACAGGCACGCTATTGACGGGTTGGCGTGGAGTCAGTGTCTCGGTGCCGACTGTCACTTCGATCCACAACTGATTGCCGGTGAATGCGCCCGCGAGGAAATCCAGATCGACGGTGAATTTTCCGCTGGCGACGGGGAATGACGTCTTCGTAATCGTGCTGCCGACCTGGTTACCGATCGTTTCGGCATCGAACAGCTTGAAGATCAAGTCGTAGTTGCCATTTGCAGGCAGCCCGTTTTCGCTGAGAGCACCCTGATAGGTGAATGCAGTCGATTGCGGCGTGGCGGAATAGCCCGCTTGCAGCAGAAGAAACAGGAACGCGACGATCAAAGCCGAGCGTTTCATGGGCATGCCTCAAATCCGGAAGAGAAGACTTCATCGTTCGCCGCGTCGGCTGCAACGGCCTGGAAACCTGCAGAAAGCGAATAGATGGTGCCGGACGAATAGCCCGCTACCGGCTCGGCAATAGTGGCCTGCAGACGAAAGCACGGGCCGCTCAGCACCGGCGAACCGGCGCTCACGACATGCGCGTCAATTGAAAACGTCTGGCCTGTTGCGTCGATCGCACCGCACACGAACGCAAGCAGTACTGCAGCAATCCATCTTGGGAATTGCATCACGACCCCTTTGAGACATCTTGAGGTTACGCTGCATGCGTGGCGTTTACAAACACCGCGTGCGCCAAGGCTCATATTGCGGATCGCGTCTACCTCAGCGGAGGCGCGTCTGCGGTATCAATGAATCCATGCGTTGCATCGGCGACCCCGGGCGAGCGCATCGTATACACCGTCGGCCTCACGCCGCCGCCCAAGAGCGGAGTCGATTTGCGCATACAAGGTCCATGGGAGCAGCCGGGTCGGACACCGCTTAATGCAACATTCCCCGCGCGCATCCGGCGTATGATCGATCGCACCGCGCCGGAGACAGTTCGATGAAGATTTTGGTGAGATCCACCCTGATTGTCTTGCTCGCATTGGCGGCACTTCTCGGCGACACGGGCGCTTCTGCAGCGGAGCCGGCACCGTTGCGCCCACGGGCGACGGGAAAAATTCTGGTCGCTGTAGTGCTGACCGAGCACCCGAACTTGATCGACTTTGCGGGTCCGTGGGCAGTTTTTGAGAACGTCAAAGTAAAAGGCCGCGGCAACTCGAAGAATGAAGACGTGCCCGAGGACGATCAGTACCCGTTCGAGGTTTTCGCGGTCGGGGACGACGTAGCTCCGATAAAAATGAATGCGGGTCTGACGGTTGTGCCACGCTATTCCTTCGACAACGCTCCAGTGCCCCAGATCGTTGTCGTCGGCGCACAGATGGGCTCGCCGAAGATGAAAGCCTGGCTGCAGAAAACCGCCGGGAACGCCGAGAACCAGGTGATCATGTCGGTGTGCACCGGCGCGTTCAAGCTGGCCGGCGCAGGCCTTCTCGACGGCAAACCGGCGACTACGCATCACGGGTACTACGCTGATTTCGAGAAATACTTCCCCGACGTGAAGCTGCAGAAAGGCTCGCGCTTCGTACGCAGTGACGATCGCGTATTTACTTCAGGCGGACTCACATCCGGAATCGATCTGGCTTTGCACATCGTCGAACTTTACTTCGGTCGCAGCGTTGCCGAGCAAACGACGGAGTGGATGGAGTACCAGGGCAAAGGCTGGCGCGAATAAATTTCGCAGCGCGCCTGCGATTCGGCGCTTGGGGCAAGATGGGCGCGTTCGAATACGCGCCATTCGCGAACGTTATGCTAGCCACGATATCGGCGCTGGATCACGCGAGGAGATTACCCGTGCAAGCAGTTGAGTACACGGAATACGGATCGCCCGACGTAATTCGCATCAAGGAAGTCGCAAAACCCGCGCCGCTCGATGATGAAGTTCTCGTGGAAGTACGGGCTGCGTCCGTAAACGCTTACGACTGGCACTTCTTGACTGCCGATGTGTTCCTGATCCGCCTGATGAGCGGAGGACTACGCAAACCCAAGAAGACCACGCTCGGCGCCGACATCGCCGGCAGAGTGATCGCGATCGGCAAGAACGTCACGCGCTTCCAGCCGGGCGACGCAGTATTCGGAACTGCCAAAGGCGGCACCGGCGGCTTCGCCGAGTTCGCCTGTGCTCCCGAAAGAGCTTTGCAATTGAAACCGACGAACATTTCTTTCGAGCAAGCGGCCGCGGTGCCGATCGCGGGACTGACCGCCTTGCAGGGGCTGCGCGACAAGGGCTGCATCAAGCCGGGAGCGAGCGTGCTGATTCACGGCGCATCCGGTGGCGTCGGCACGTTCGCGATCCAGATCGCCAAAACGTTTGGCGCGCGCGTGACGGCGGTGTGCAGTACCGCAAACGTGGAGATGGCACGCTCGCTCGGCGCCGATCAGGTCATCGATTACACCCGCGAGGACTTCACCGCGAGCAGCGAGCGCTATGACCTCATCTTGCTCGCCAATGGCAACCGCTCGCTGTTCGAGTACAAGCGATCGCTGCAAGCAAACGGCATCTGTGTGTTGGCCGGCGGGTCGGCCGGTTCGATCGGCCAGATAGTGGGCACCCTGTTGTTGGCGTGGTGGATTTCAAAGACCGGCAGCAAAAAGATCCACTCCTTCCTCGCCAGGATCAAGCAAGAAGATTTGGCCACGATGAAGGATCTCCTCGAATCGGGCCAGGTCAGGCCGGTCATCGATCGACGTTACCCGTTGAAAGACGCTGCGGATGCGCTTCGATATCTTGGACAGGGGCATGCGCGAGGCAAGGTTGTGATGACCATGGAACATGCCGCTCCAGGGTGACCCATTTGCAAATGAAATTTCCTTCGCCTGCGCTAGCGAACCTCGAACGTCTGCAGACCGTCATTGAAATCGAGCCTTTGATGAGCGAAACGTCGGCGCTCTTGGTCGACTCGTGCGTTGTGCCGGGCAAGAACACGCTGGATTGGGTTAAGCCCGCGCCGGGCCCTCATTGATGGCGCGACGATCAACGGTACGTTTGCTGGCTTCGCGACCAACATGAGCGCAATTGATGGACGTCTGAACTACTCGTCGACGCAAGTTACGTTCTCGGTGACGGCGACCGATGGAATTTTCCGCGACACGTTCGAAGGCGGCAGCAACGACACGCCATGCGCCTTGGCGGTGCCGCCGACTTGAGGGCTAGCTGGGTTCGCTGGCGTCGTGGACCGTGATTGCGGCCCCGCATTCATAAAACGGCAGCGTCTCCGCGTATCGCCAACGTCGGATCTGATTTCGGTAGCGTCACGTTGAAGTCGATCTTGGCGCGCTGCTCCGGCGCTTGACCGACCTTGCGCAGGAACGGCAGCCAGCGTGAATCTTCATGGATATTCGCGAACATCGGGTCTCCGGAAATCTCGACCAGTCCGGTGTCGTGATACGCGACGGCTTTGTCTAGCCACTCGAACGCGCGGTCTTTTTCGCCACGAAAGGCGAACACGTATGCGATATTGTAGGAGCTGTCCGCTTCGAACTTGGCGATCAGGTCGTGCAACGCAGTGTCGGATTCGGATTTGTGGCCGAGCGCGTGGTGCGCCATGGTCAGACCCATGAGACGCCAGTTCTCTTCGGGTTCGCGCTGCATTTCGATGAGCGCGGCGGCGGCGTCCCCTTTGCGCAGCAACAGTTCGCCGATGTTGTATGCGGTTCCGACGCGTCCGGGACTCAAGCGCAGCGCGGTGCGATAGTTCGCAATGGCCTCGTCGAGACGACCGAGCCGCGAATAGTCGAAGCCGAGACTGCCATATGTCCTCGGATTGAGCGGATCGTGTGCCACCGTGTATCGGTCGAGTTCAGCTGCGCGATCAAGTCGGCCGAGATTCTGTTCCAAGCCGGCAGCGGCACTAATCGCAGTGATGTTCGTCGGCTCGAGCGCGAGCGCGTGCTCGAGATGACGCGCTCCAGCGGCTTGGTCATTGTCATAGTCGCTCGCAATGCGGCTCAAGAATAGATAGGCGCCGACATGCTGCGGATCGAGCGACAACGCCTTTTCGACCGCCCCACGCGCCAGCCGGAAGCTTTCGTCGACCGGCTTCAGGCCCTTGTTGGCCTGGGAGATGTATACGCCGGCGATCAAACTCCAGGCATCGGCATAACTGGGGTCGATCGCGAGCGCTTGCTGAGACAGAGCGATGGCCTGCTCAAGACTTTGCGCTGTTCCCATGCGTATCTGCTGGCGTGCCTGCAGCACGAGCGCGTAGGCCTTCGAATCCACCGCATGCGCGGCCGGTGCGGCGCCGAGCAGCTTGACCTGGAGCTGCTTGACCACGTCGGCAGCGATCTCGTCCTGCACCGAGAAGATGTCGTCGAGCTTGCGGTCGTAGGTCTGCGACCACAGATGCTTGTCGGTGACGGCCTTGATCAGCTGCGCCGTGATCCGCACCGAGTTGCCGGACTTGCGCACCGAACCTTCCAGTACGTGTGCCACGTGCAGCGCGCTCGCGATCTCCGGGATTCCGGTCTCCTTGCCTTTGAATGCGAATGACGACGTGCGCGCCGTCACCTGCAACTGCGGTATCTTCGCCAGCAGGTTCAATAGTTCTTCCGAAATACCGTCGGAAAAATATTCCTGATCCTTGCCCGAGGACATGTCCACGAACGGCAATACGGCGATCGAGTGCTCCGTGATCGGCATCGCCGTGTTCTGATTGACGCCGTGATGCAAGACGAAGCGGTCGGTCAGCAACAGCACCACGGCGACTGCGAGACCGGCGATGATGGCGAAGTCGAGCTTGCGGCCCGTATGGTGCGTGATCGACTCGTGCGGTTCGACATCGCTCTCGCGCTTCAGGCCCTCCGGAGTGAATTCGTAGAACCAGGCGAACGCGATCCAAAACGGAAAACCGACGATGGCGGCAACGAGGAACCATCGTGTCGACCAGTCCGGCAGACCCACCGCTGGACCGAGCTGGGAAATGCCTTGTGCCAGCGCCCAAGTCGCGGCGACATAGAACGCGCCAGCGCGGAAAACGTTGCGGCGCCGCAGTTCGGTAAACAGGCTCCGCTTCATATCGGAACGCACTCCCCTGCGCCGGAGGCGATCCGGTCGAGGGCGAGTGTCGGAGATTGCGACACGCTGTGCAAGCGTGGGTTGGGTTGCCCGCGTGGGCTCGAGATCACATCGCTCGTCGCGGGAAGTTTGGTCTGACCCCATTTTTAGCTGGCCACGCCTTCCGAAAAAAAAACGGTACGCGGCAGCTCCGACTCCGTTATTCCGCTGCGCCCCATCCGGGCTAGGCGATTCAGCTCCCAGCGGCAGGCACGAGGAAGAAGACCTCTCGGTCCGCGCCAAGGACGAGCGTGCCATCGGGTTTGATAGCTAGAACACGGAGCCAGGCGTGGAAGGTCTGCATCGAATTGGTTGCGGGGACGGTAGTGTTGGCCTTGGCGGTGACGTTGAAGCAGTAAAGCGGGCCGGGATTCGCCTGCGTTATCGTGTCGTTGATGCCGTCGGGGCCAGCGCCGGCGTTGGGACCGGTGAAGTTGTCGGCGAGTTGTCCCACCGGGATCGCAAGGCATATCGCATCAGTCTCCGGATCGGTGCCGCCGTTGGGATCGGGCTCGACTGCAAACATGAAGTTGCCGACGACGTCGATAACCTCGGCCGCGTCGTTGTAGGCCTGGACGTAGACGTCGAACGCAGCGGCATTGAGTTCGGCGTCAACACCCTTGACGATGGATGTGGCCAGACCGGTGCCGGAGGTACCGATACTAAACACCGAACGGCACTGCTGGACGCTGCCGATCGTCGGGCCGTCGGCAGCGACCACCGCGCCGGACAGCCCGGTCTTGCAGATGCCGCCGAACGCGCTGGGCGGCACATCGGAGTTGGTCTTGTCGGTGATGTAGGCGTCGTAGCCGTAGGGATCGAACGATCCCGTGCCGCGCAAGCCGTTATCGGCGACCACGCCGATGAATTTCGCGCCGATACTGTTGATGTGGGTCACGACATCGTCGACGTTCCACGCCGCAAACGAGTAGGCGCCCTGGTACGTCGTGTCATAAGACGTACCGGTCTTGTCGAGGGCGCGCTTGCCGTTGTGATGCGCGGCGTCGGTAATGTTGATGACGATGGAGAAGGCGTCGGAGCGCCAGTGCATCGCGCCGAAGGTGCCAGCTGGCGGAATATCCGCGGCGACCGAACCGCCTGGCCAGGTGATGCCCGTGCCGGTGAGCGCATGATAGATCGCGAGTACCTGTGATTCGGGGAGGTCGCTGCCGTTATGCGTGGAGAGGGCGTTGGCCGCAGTTGCCGAGTCTGAAGCAGCCGTCGTGACATAGCCTTGCGGTGCAAGAATATAGAACGGCAGGTCGCTGGGCGGCGCGGTCGACCCGTAGGTGCTGTACGGCACGTCGTCGTGCGCGGCGATACCGACACCGAGGTTCGGTATTGCCGCCTGCAGATTCGGAATGATCGTCGTCGCCAGATTCGTCTTGAGATTGCTGATCTCACCACCCATCGAACCAGTCGTGTCGACAATGAACCCGACGTCCACTTTCTGAAGCTGCGTGGAGAGGGCGAATTTCCTGGAAGCGGGTGACGGCGGAAGGCTTCCGCCGGCGGAATAGGGTACGACAAAGTAGAAGGTGTCAAAGCCGTCCGTGAAGATGGTATCGGCGCCCGCGGCGTCAAGCGCGACCATGGCCATGCCGCTGCTTGCGGCGGTCAGGACCCGCGGCAGAAGCCGATACGCTAACGAGCTTCGCATCGCCGACCTCCTGGCGCAGCCCATTCGAATGTGATCATACGCCTGAAAAAGGCTCAAATAACGGAGTCAGAATGACTTTGCGCCCCGCAGCGCGTAGTCCACGTCTACGTCCTGCCGCAACCCGGTAGGGGCTCAGTCACAGACATAATCCCCACCCGCATTCTTGTGGCACAAATCCGGCGCCCCATACTTGTCCCATAGCTCGGCAAACCCAAACCCGCGCGCAAATTCCCCGAACGCCGGCAGTTGCCGCACGTCCTGCCATCTCGGACTCCAGAAATAATTGAGCACTCCGGCGTCGTCGTAGGTCGGCCCCTGCCCCAAAACTTGCAACGTGCGCTCGGGTTGTCCGAGTTCGCGCAAACCACCCGGGACCCAGATCGGCAACTTGTCCGGTTTCGCGGCGATGCATTCATCGATGACTGTCAGCGCCTTGGTGCGTGCAGCGGCGTCGCCGCCGTTGACGCCGTCGACGAAGATCGGCACGGACTGCGCGGGCGCTTTCAGGCAGGGGATGGCGCCCGGATTCGCCAGCAGTCGTGCCGTGGTCAGCGCACGCGCGGTGGCGTAATCGCCGCGCGCCCTGGCGACTTGCGAGAAACCCGCGTCAGCGTAAGACAGACCGGCTTGCTCGGAGCGTTTCCATAGACGTTCGGCCATGTCGATGTCGCCGGCAAACAGGAATTGCTGGGCGCGCCAGTGCAGCGCGTTCGGCAGCATGGGATCGATCGCCAGTGCGCGGTCGAGGCGCTCGATGCCGCGGCGGGTGTAACCGGTGTTGATCAGCAACTGGGCGTCGTAGAAGATGACCCCGGCGTCGTCGGGCTCGCGCGCGATTGCACTATCCATCGCCACGCGGGCATCAGTGAAGCGGCGCTGCTTGCGTGCCAGAAATGCCAGTGCGTTGTAGGGCTCGGCAAGTTTCGGGTCGAGTGCGAGTGCCAGGCGCGCGTGCTTTTCCGCTTCGGCTTCTGACGCTCCGTACGGCGATTGCCCTATTACATTTATCATCGCCAGCCGCGCGTGCGCACGCGCGAAGTTCGGATCGAGTTGCAGCGCTTTTTCCAGCCAGCTTAATGCTTCGCCCATCTGCGGGTAGTCGCGGTGATTCAATGCCGCAGTCGCCTGCAGATACAAGTTATAGGCTTCGCTGTTACTGGTGCCGACCGTGACCAGATGCGTTTTCTGCTCGTCGCTCAACACCACTTTGAGCTGCTCGGTAATCGCGCGCGCGATACGCTCTTGCAGTTGGAACACGTCGGACAAGTCGCCATCGAAGGCTTGCGACCACAGATGAAAATCATCGTCGCTGCGGATGAGCTGCGCGGTGATGCGGACCTTGTCGCCCTGCTTGCGCACCGAGCCTTCGAGAATATTCGCCACGCCCAGCGCCTTGCCGATCGCGCGCAAGTCTTCGTTCTTGCCCTTGTAGTAGAACGACGACGTGCGCCCCGCGACCTTCAGATCCCTCACTTGCGCGAGCGCGTTGAGAATCTCCTCGGCCATGCCATCGGAGAAATAATCCTGATCGTGCGCGGGACTCAAATCGGAGAACGGCAGCACGGCGATGGATTTCTGGTTGACCGCAACTGCAGGCGACGTTGCAGCCGTTGCGGGCGCGACAGCGTTCGGCGCCGTGTCGGCGCGATACGAAGGCTGGCCCTTGAAGTACCAGACGAATGCCAGTGCGGTGAGCACGGCCGCGACCAACATGATCATGCGCGTACTGCGCGTGCCGGATTCAGGCTTGACGCCATCCGGCGTGAGCTCGAACGCCCACGCGAACACCAGCGCGATCGGAAATCCGAGGAAAGCCACAAGTATAAAAATGCGCAACGCCCACGGCGGCGCATCGAACGCGGGGAACCCGATCGAAGCGGCCTGTACCGCCAACCAAGCCACGACCAAGTAGGCGCCGCCTACCTTGAACACCTTGCGCCGCGTCAGTTCGGTGAACAGGGTCATGAGTCGAATAGTTTCCTAGTTGCAGACATAATCGCCGGGCGCGCGCCTGTGACAATAGTCCGGCTCGCCGTAGCGATCCCAGACTGCGGCCAATCCTGCCTTGCGCGCGAATTCGGGAAACTCCGGCAGCACGCGGAATTCGCGTCCGTAAGGACTCCACAACAGGGACAAGAAGCCCGCATCGTTGCCACTCGGCACGCCCTGCGCAGCGGCCAGCGCGCGCGCCGGCTCATGCATGCGCATCAGTCCGTAGATCACGAATCCGGATACTGGTTCTGGCTTGGTCTTCAGGTAGTCGTCGATCATTGCCAGTGCGGCGAGCCGCGCCGGCTCATCGTCGAGGATGCCGCGGGCGAGCAGCTGTGTCGATTGCGCCGGCAGGCCCGTGTGCAGCGCGTTGAACCCCGCTGCGAGTTGTTCGATCGCCTCAGTCTGTCGATGGTGTGCGGTGGCCACAAACGACATTCCAAGACCGGCGAACGCGAGCTTGGCGTCGGCGGCGCGCCGCAATAGACGCTCGCCATTGACGTTATCGCCGGCGTACACGTAGCCGAGGCCGCGCCAGAGCAAGGCCGTCGGCAACATCGGGTCGACTTCAAGCACTCGATCGATGACTTTGTAGCCGTCGCGGGAATAGCCCGACAGGATAAGATTGGTCGCGTACCAGAAGGCGGCGGTCGTATCGTCCGGGTCGAGCGCAATCGCCCGTTCGAACTGGCGTCTTGCCTCGAGCAGGCGACGCTGTCCGGTATACACCTGAGCCTGGGCCGCGTAGGGTTCGGCCAGTGTCGGATCGAGCTGCGCCGCCTTGCGCGCGTGCTCTTCGACGATGGCAGTCGCTGCGGGCCAATCGTAAACCAGGTACGTCGGCGCAATCGCCGCGATGACGGCCAGCCGCGAATGCGCGCGCGCGAAATTCGGATCGAGTTTGAGCGCTTGTTCGAGCTGCGTGATGGCATCGGGAAAACGCGGGCCTTCGCGCCGGTTGAAGATGCCGCTTGCCTGCAGGTACAGCGCATAGGCTTCAGGATTGCTGGTCGCCACCGGGACCAGGCGTTGCTGCTGATCGCCTTGCAGGATCACCTCGAGCTTGCCGGTGATCGCGCGGGCGATGCGTTCCTGCAACTCGAATACATCACTCAAGTCGCCGTCGTAACTCTCCGACCACAGGTGGAATCCATCCTCGGTCTGAATCAACTGCGCCGTGATCCGCACCTTGTCGCCCTGCTTGCGCACTGAGCCTTCCAGAATGTTGGCGACGCTCAGGGTTTTTCCAATCGTGCGCAGGTCGTCGTTCTTGCCCTTGAACGAAAACGATGACGTGCGACCCGCGACTTTCAGGTCCTTCACCTTGGCCAATGCGTTCAACAGTTCCTCGGACATGCCGTCGGAAAAATATTCCTGGTCGTGGCCCGGACTCAAGTCGGTGAACGGAAGTACGGCAATGGATTTCTGATTGACCGGAGCCTTCGATGCGGCGGCCGCCGGTGTTGCCGCGACGTGTGCTGCCGTCGGCGCATCGGCCCGATATGACGGCTGGCCCCTGAAGTACCAGAGGAAGGCCAGCGCCGTTAGTACGGCCGCGGCAAGCAGAATCGCCCGCGTACTGCGTGCGCCGGATTCGGGTTTCACCCCGCCCGGCGTGAGTTCGAACGCCCACGCGAACACCAGCGCGATCGGAAACCCCAACAGGGCCACAAGTATAAAAATGCGCAATGCCCACGGCGGCGCATCGAATGCCGGGAATCCGATTGATGCGGCCTGTACGGCAAGCCACGCGACAACGAGATAGGCGCCGCCCACCTTGAACACCTTGCGTCGCGTCAGTTCGGTGAACAGCGACATCAATGCACCGCCTTGCACGGCGCCTCAAGGTGCGGCTCTTCGACATGGATCGAGCGCAGCAGGTCCACAAACTTCGCTTGGCAATGCAGCGCGTCCAGATGATGATCGAACCCAAATTGCCGGGCGACGTAAGGCTGGATCCGCACGAAACGCGCGAAACGTTCGATCGCCAGATCGTTGCGCCCGATCGCCATGAACCAGAACATCGCATCGTAGGCGGCGAGCGGCGTGAGGCTGTCCGGATTGGATTGGCCATCCGGCAGATCGAGCAGTTTCTGCGCGATTGCCTGCACGTCGCCCTTGCCGTCCAGCGCGTCCATCTGCGCGCGGAAAAACTCCAGCGCCTGCGGGCCGCGCGCTTTCGCGGCTGCTTCAACCGCGACGCGAGCGCGGGCATAGTCCTTGCGCGACATCGCCACCTCGAACCGCACCAGCGGACACCATTCGGACTCGACCGCGACGATCGTATCGCACAAGGCCACCGCTTCATCGTCGCGGCCGACCGTGACCAGAATGTTGGTGAGCACCGAATTGACGATTCCCGACTTCGGATCGAGCGCTGCCGCTTTCCGGCTCATCGCCAGCGCCGCATCGAGATCGCCCTCGTCCGTGAGCGTTTCGCCGGACCACTGGTAGCCGGTTGCGTACGATGGCGCCAGAGTCAGGGCGCGCTTGAACATCGCGCGCGCGGTGGCGAAACGAAATTCCGTCGCTGCCATGTAGCCGAGCACGGCGTAGGGTTCCGGCAGAGCCGAGTCGAGTGCGAGCGCGTGTTCGGCGGTGTCGCGCGCGAGCGGGCTGGTCTGTGCCAATGGATCACTGCCGCTCCATTCCGGCAGGATCGCATACGTAAGCGCCAGGCCGGCCCAGGCCTTGGCGTAGCTCGGATCGCGCGCGAGCGCCGCGCGGAAAAAATCGATCGCATCGTGCAGGTTTTTGCCGCCGCGCGCCTGCCACAATGCCATCCCCTTCAGATACGAATCGTAAGCGGCCATGTCGGCGGTGTCGGCTACGGCTGCGCCGTTCGGATGCGCTGTTTCGAGCTTGAGCTGCAACTCGTTGGCGATCGCGTTCGCGATCTCGTCCTGGATTGCGAAGATGTCCTTGAGGTCGCGATCGAACGTCTGCGACCAGACATGAAAGCCATTGCTCGCATCGATCAGTTGCGCCGTCACGCGCACGCGTTCGCCCTGCTTGCGCACGCTGCCTTCGAGAACCATGTGCACCTTGAGCTCACGCGCGATCGTCGGGATTTCCTTTTCCTGCTTGCGGAACGAGAACGAGGATGTGCGCGCCGCGACATGCAGATCGGACATGCGCGCCAGCACGTTGAGGATTTCCTCGCTGATGCCGTCGGAGAAGTAATCATTGTCCTTGTCATCGGACATGTTGACGAACGGCAGCACGGCGATCGAGCGCGCATCGGAAACGTCGCCCACTGGCGCGGGACGCTCGTGCCAGTACCAGCCGACGGCAACGGCTGCCAGGACTGCGCAGATCGCGATCACGCGCTTCGTGCCGATCGGTGCAACGTCGACCTTGATGCCTTCCGCGCCGACTTCCAAGATCCACGCCAGCACAAGCGCGATCGGAAATCCGAGCAGAATGATGAAAGTGACCAGACGTGGCGCCCATTCGGGCAAGGCAAGTTGCGGGGCGACTGTCGATGAAACCTGGATCAGCAGCCAGCCGACAACGAGATAGGCGGCGCCAACCTTGAACACCTTGCGTCGCTTGAGTTCGGCGATGAAATTCACTTGCACGTGAATCCGTCGGGGCCGTTTTTCGGCGTGGGAGAACACAGGTCCGGCCAGCGGTTCTGCTTCCAGTAGTCGAGCAGGCCGATGCGTTTGGCGAAACCCTGGAACGCCGGGCTCTGGCGCGCCTTGCGCGACCAGGCCTCGGGCTGCCACAGCCAGTTGAGGTAGCCATCGGACAAGCCGCTGCGGCCGTGTTCGTACAGGTCGAACGAGCGCTCCGGTTCGCCCAGTTGCAGCAGGAATGTGGGCGCCCAATCGTCCTCGGCATGTGCGTCCATGATTGTCAGCGCCGTCTGGCGTAGCGCCTCGCCCTGATAGCTGCCGCGATAAATCGCTTCCAGGTCGGCGGCCGACACCTTCGAGCCCAGGCGGGAGCCCATGCTGACAAAGTGTTTCGCCCCGGCATCGAAGGCGCCGATCGTGGCGTCATGCCACGCGTCCAGCAATCCCGCGAAAGCCGCTCCGCGATCTTCGATGCGCCGCGCCATGGCCATGCTGGCGGCAGCGTCGCCTGCGCGCCAACGCAGCGAGCCCTTGTAGAACAGCAACAGCGTGTTCGCCGGGTCGTTGATCAACGCCGCATCGATGCGCGCTTCGGCTTCCCGCGAGCGTCCGGTTGCGGCCAATTCGTTCGCATCCCAGTAGTTCACCGCCAGATTATCCGGGCCGAACTCGCGCGCGCGCTGCATCGGTTCGACCATGGCGACGTAATGGCGTTGCGAGAACTGGTTGTAGCTCAAGGCCGCATAGGCCTCCGCATCGTTGGGATCGATGGCGAGGGCGTTGCGCGCGGCCTGATCCGAAAGCTTCCAGTTCACCTGCCAGTCCCCGCCGACGTATTGCGCCAGCACCGCGTAGGCGATCGCCTGCTTAGACCAGGCGCGCGCAAACTTCGGATCGAGCGCGGTGGCTTTCTGCAACAGCGCGATCGCCTGCGGCAGGCTGTCGCCGACGCGGCGATTGACCAAAGTCTGCGCTTCGACGAACAGCGCGTAGGCGTCCGCGTTGGCCGTCGCGACCGGAACCAGTCGCGTGGCCTGGTCGCCTTGCAGCACGACCTTGAGCTGATCGGTTATCGCGCGCGCGATGCGCTCCTGCAATTCGAACACGTCGGACAGATCGCCGTCGAAGGCCTGCGACCACAGATGCGAATCGTCCGATGCCTGGATCAGCTGCGCGGTGATGCGCACCTTCTCGCCCTGCTTGCGAACGGAACCTTCGAGGATATTCGCCACGCCGAGTGCCTTGCCGATCGCGCGCAGGTCTTCGTTCTTGCCCTTGTAGTAGAACGACGACGTTCTTCCGGCGACTTTCAGGTCTTTGATCTGCGCAAGGGCGTTGAGGATTTCCTCGGCCATGCCGTCGGAAAAATATTCCTGATCATGTCCGGGCGACAGATCGGTGAATGGCAGTACCGCGATCGACTTGGCGCGCGTCTGCGACGACGCTGGCTGCTGCGCATCCGCGATCATTGTCGCTTCGCGCCGCGGGGCGAGCGCGAACTTGTCGAAGGCAAAGTATACAAGTGCAAGAATAAGCGTCGCGATGATCAGCCGATCCATGCGCCGCGCTGTCTGCGGCGCGATCGACTCCTCCGGCTTCACCTCGGCGTCGCGTTTCAAGCCTTCCGGCGTGAGCTCGAACACCCAGGCGAAGATCAGCGCCGGCACGAACCCGATCGCCAACACGATCACGATGCTGCGTGGCAGCCACGCCGGCGCGTCGAACATCGGCAACACCGTGCTCGACACTTGGGTGATCAGCCATGCGCCGACGAGATACAGCCCGGCCATGCGGATGACGTTGCGGCGTTTGAGTTCAGCGATGAAGTTCATTTGCATCGGATCGCGTCAGTAGTCACAAGCATAGTCCGCGGGCGCCAGCCGCCGACAGCCGGGCGGCGGCCCGCGCTGATCCCACAATTCGGCCAGGCCCAGCTTGCGCACGAACTCCGGGAATTGCGGCAGCTTGCGCGCGGACGCACCGTATGGCGACCAGAGCCAGCTCGTGAACAGCGTATCGTTGATCGTCTGCGGATTCTGCGCGACAGCCAGCGCCCGCTCCGGTTCACCAAGTAGAAGGAGTGCCCACGGTGCGGCGGCGGAGACGTTCTTCGAGTGATTGGCGAGATAAGTTTCCACCATTGCAACGGCTTTGGCTCTCTGACTCGCGTCGCCAAAAAGACCCTGGGCGATCAAGATGTCGGCCTGATCGGGAAGGCCGGCAAGCGAGTAGTGAATGCCACGCGCAAATCGCGGGACGGCATCGGCATCGCGGCCCTCAGCGTGCGCAATCAGACCGAGAACCCGTTCCGCACCGAGCAGACCCTGATCCATGGAAAGCTGTGCGGTGCGCCGCGCATTATCTTGATCGCCGGCGTTGAACCACCAGAACGCCCGCCACGCCAGAGCATTCTGCAGCAGCGGATCGATTGCCAACGCGCGATCGATGGCAGCGATACCGTCAGTGACATACCCGGCGTCCACGAGTAGGAGGCCTTGCCAAAACATTGCATTGGAATCGTTAGGATCGAGCATCGTCGCGCGCTCCAACTCAACCCGCGCCGCGATCCAGTGGCGGCGATAACCATGGATGGTGCCGAGAGCCGCGTGCGGTTCGGCGAGCGTCGGATCGAGCTCGCTCGCGACGTTCGCTGCGTGCTCGGCCGTTGCCAGCGCCTGTTCCTGATCGACTTCGGTGTAGGCGCCCACGATGGCGGACAACGAGGCCAACCGTGCCTGTGCGCGTGCGAACTTCGGATCGAGCCGGATCGCCTGCTGCAGTTTGGCAATGGCGTCCGGCATGAGTGCGCCGTCGCGATGATTGAACACGGCGGCCGCCTGCAGATACAGCTCGTATGCTTCCGGACTGCCGGTGGCAACCGGTACGAGCCGGGATTTCTGGTCTCCGGCGATGACCACCTGCAATTGTTCGGTGATCGCACGCGCGATGCGCTCCTGCAACTCGAAGACGTCTTTCAGATCGCCGTCGTAGCTGTTCGACCAGAGGTGGAATCCGTTCGACGCCCGAATCAGTTGCGCCGTGATCCGCACTTTGTCGCCCTGCTTGCGCACGGAGCCTTCGAGCACGCTGGCGACACCGAGTGTCTTGCCGATCGTGCGCAGGTCCTCGTTCATACCCTTGAAATGGAACGACGAAGTGCGGCCAGCGACTTTCAGGTCCCGCACCTGGGCCAGCGCGTTGAGGATCTCCTCGGCCATGCCGTCGGAGAAATATTCCTGATCGTGCGCCGGGCTCAGATCGGTGAACGGCAGCACCGCGATCGACTTGCCGTCGATCGCATCCGCTGCCGGCGTGGCGGCATCGCTCGCCGGCTTCACCGTCGATGCGGTCGGCGCAAGGGCGCGGCGGGGCGCCAGCACGAATTTATCAACGGCAAAATACACAAGTGCACAAATCAGCACGGCGATGATCATGCGATCCATGCGCCGCGCGGTCTGCGGCGCAATCGATTCCTCCGGCTTCACTTCGGCGTCGCGCTTCAATCCTTGCGGCGTCAGCTCGAACACCCAGGCAAACAGCAGCGCCGGAACGAAGCCGAGTGCGAGCAGGATGACGATGCTGCGCGGCAGCCAGTCCGGCGCGCCGAACATCGGCAGCACCGTGCTCGACACCTGTGTGAGCAACCACGCGCCGACGAGATACAGCCCGGCCATGCGGATGACGTTGCGGCGTTTGAGTTCGGCGACAAAGCTCATCGCGGCGGCACCTTGTATTCCGTCACCGGCCGCTTGGTGAAGGCGATGAAGCGTGGATCGGCGCGGATCGGGTCCCATAGCGGATCGAGGGCGAGAAGCGCCGGCGTGACTCCGCTCGGAATCTCAAGCAGATCCGGCAACATGGCGATCGCGCCGTCTCGATCACCTTTCTGCGCGAGAATCTGCGCGAGAGCAATCTTCGCTGCGGCAATTTCGTTCGCATCGTTGCGGTGGTAGTCGATCTGGTGCTGCGCGGCGGCGAGCGACTTGGCCCACTCAAGCAGACCGGAATAGACGAGCGGCGACATGGCTCCTGTCGAGGACACGTGGTCGATGCCGCCGGGATCCGCTGCGAACACGCGGTCAAGGCGGTGGAAGATGTCGAGCGCAAGGTCGGCATGTCCGGCGTCGCGCTGGGCGAATCCAAGCAGGATCAAGCCGGTCATGTCGTCGCTGGACAACATGGCGTCGGCGCGCTGTGCGGCGGGTTGCATGAACGCGGCCAGCGCCACGGCGTCGCGCCGCAGCGACAGCAATTGCATGCGCGCGTCACCCTCATAGTTATCGTGCAGATCCGCTGGCACGCGCTCGAGCCAGCCCTGCGCCGCGTCGAGCCGGCCCAGTTGCATCTCGACTTGCGCCAGACACGCTCGCGAGGTGGTGTCGTCGGGCGCGATCTTCAGCGCCTGTTCGAGCAGTGCCCGCGCCTCGTCGAACCGGCGCAGACGCGGAAATATCTCACAGGCGCCCTGCACTCGTATCGAGACATTGCCCGGTTCGCGCGCGATCGCTTCGCGATAATGAGCAATCGACTTATCCCACAGCCCCATGCGTCGTTCGAGGAAGAACAACTCGGACAAGATATTGACGTTGCCCGGCTCCTGCGCCAGAGCTTGGCTGTAGACCTCGCGCGCCGCCGGAAAGTCGCGTTCGACCCGGTACAGATAGGCCCCGCGCGCGAGCAGGCTTTCGGCGAGTCGCGGCTGCAACTGCATCGCAGTATCAGCGGCATGACGCACCGCATCGGGCGTGGAGCGCGCGCGGTCATAATTATTCAAATACATGTTGCTCATCGCAACCGCGGCGGCGGACCAGGCCTGGGCGAACTGCGGGTCCTCGCGCACGGCCAGAAGATAATTGTCGATCGCGAGCACCGCACCGGCATACGAATAGGCGTTGTTGTCCGCCGCCCGGCCGCGCAGATAGGCCTCGTAGGCCTTGGGGTTTTCCGTGCCCTTGGCGGATACCACCTGACGCTCGCTGCCTGTAAGCTTCGCATTCAACGCTTCGGCAACCGCCTGCGCGACCTCACCTTCGACACCAAAGATATCGTCGAGCGTGCGGTTGTAGCTCTCGGCCCACAGGTGCTCGTCCTGCGCCGCGCCGATCAGCTGCACATTGATGTGCACCGCGTTGCCGGCTTTTTGCACGCTGCCTTCGAGAATGTTCGCGACACCGAGTTGACGCGCGATCTCGGCAACATTGTCCGGCGCGCTCGCGTAGCGCTGCGTCGACGAGCGCGAGACAACCCGCAGCGCGCCGATCTTCGCCAGTTTGGTCAGGATCTCGTCCTGCATGCCGTCGGCGAAATAGGCATTGGCCTTGTCGTCGGACAGGTTGGCGAACGGCAACACCGCAATCGACTTGTCGTTGTCGACGTGCGTGGACCGTGCCGACGCTTCCACCTTTGTCGCCTGCTGCGTTTGCGCGACCAGCGCAACATCACGCCGCGGCGCGAGCACGAACTTGTCTGCCGCAAAGTACACAAGTGCGCAAATCAGCACCGCGATGATCATGCGGTCCATGCGCCGCGCAGTCTGCGGCGCGATCGACTCATCGGGCTTCACTTCGGCGTCGCGCTTCAGGCCTTGCGGCGTCAGCTCGAACACCCAGGCGAAGATCAGCGCCGGGATGAAGCCAAGCGCCAGCAGGATCACCACGCTGCGCGGCAGCCACTCCGGCGCCCCGAACATCGGCAACACCGTGCTCGACACTTGCGTGAGCAGCCACGCGCCGACGAGATACAACCCTGCCATGCGGATGACGTTGCGGCGGCGCAGTTCGGTCAGCAGGCTCACGGCTTGTCCTGCGCGATCGAGCGAAGTTGCTTGAGGATCGCACGGTTGTTGCTGTTGAGGTCGATCAGGCGGGTTTCGATGTCGGCGATGCGCAGGCGCAGCAACGACACCAGCTCGCGATTGGCGCGCAGCGCCCTGGCGGACTCTGCGATCAATGGCGCGGACAGGCCGCTCTCGCAGGGATGTTCGAGAGTTCCGGGGATTGCAGCATAGTCGCCAGGTTCGATGTAACGGTCGCCGCAGTTCGCACCCAGTGCACGCTGCACCGCAGTGGGCAGCGTCATCCGGAACGCCTCGCGGTAGCGCGATTGCATGCCTTCGCGCGCCAGGTTCTCGATTGTCGAAACGTTGTAGAGCCGCATCGCCGTGTCACGCAGGATCGGGTCGCGGATCAGGCCGATGGTGCCGGTCGAGGTCAGTTCGTCGTACGTCGATCGACGCCGCAACCGGCTCTTGTACTGGGTCGCGCGGTAGGAGCTGATCAATAAAGCTTCGTCCGCCAGCGGCACGGTTCCATCCAGCGCATTCACCGCTCGCTCCGCGTTCGCCAGCACTTCGCCGTAGTAGGCAATCAGCAACTGGTAACCCCAGTCCTCTTCGCGCATGTCGGCCTTGAGGCTGTCGGCGAAGTGAGCGGCTTTCGCATCGGTCTCACGTTCCTCATTCCAGTTCGACGCCTGCAGACCGATGAACACGCCGAGGACGACAACGGCCAGTTCGATGACTACGGCCGTCCAGTCCTGCCGGCGCAGGTTCGCACCGAAGCGGCGCAGGATCATGGCGCCATTTCCTTTTTCTTCAGCAAGGCAGCGAAGCGCGGATCTGCGCGCAGCGGATCCCAGACGGGATCGTGCTTGAGCCGTTCGATCGTCATGTTGCTGCCTGCCGGAATCGTCAGCAGATGCTCGATGAGTTGGAGCGCCTCGTCTGGTGCGCCCGCATAGGCGTCAATTTGTGCAAGGCCGGTCAGTTGATACGGGCCGTAATACGCGTCCTTGGTGACCGGCAACAGATCGATCGCGCGCTGTGCGGCCGCCCTGGCGTCAGCGTTGCGGCCGAGACAGACATCCACCCAACTCACTTGTTGCAGCATCGCCAGCGATGATTCGGGGCTATTCGTCAGTTTTGCATCGAGCAACGTCTTGAGTTGCGCGCATTCGGATTGCGTGGATTGCTGCTGATGCGCGATAACCCGAATGGCCACGCGCGCTGCGCGCTGAGTGAGTCGGTCTTCTTCGCTTTGCACCGGCGCCGAATCCCATTCGTTCAGCGCCGCATCGAAATGCCGCTCGTAAACCTGCAGGTAAACGCGCGGGTTGATCAAGCTGTACACCTCGCCGCCATTGATACTATTAGCGCCAATTCTCCAGCCGGGCGGCGGCTCGTAAGCAGCGCGCGCGCCCTGCACATCGCCGCGACCGAACAGTCGCACGATCCACAGATAGTCCTTGGCGGCACTGTCTTCTGGATCGATGGCCAGGGCGCGGATCAGCTGTTGTTCGGCTTCCGCATAGCGATGCAACAGCGCATACGTGACCCCGCTTTCGTCCATGAAGTTGGCGTCGCGCGGCGAAATCAGCAGTGCTTTGCGCATGGATTCCAGCGCCAGCTCCCACTCTCCCCGGCGCCGATGGATGTAGGCAACCGCCGAGAGCGCCTGCGCGTTGCTCGGGGCGAGCTCCAGCACGCGGCTGAACTCCGCCAGCGCTTTGTCGTAATCGCGGAAGCCCCAGTAATAGTAGTAACCCAGCGCCAGATGCGTCTCGGCAAGATCGGGCGCGAGCGTCACGCACCGATCGATCGTGGCTTTGACGTCCGCCAGTTGTGCGGCGGAGAACGGCCGCACATTCCAGTGTCGCCGCAGCTGGTTATAGGCCATCCGCGCGTAAGCCAGCGCGAATCCGGAATCGAGTCCAATCGCCTTGCGATATTCGGCATCGGCAGATAGGGAATCAATTTCCTCGATCGAATCCAGCGCCTTGTGCGCCTGGTATTCGGCTTTCAGAAACTGATCATAGGCTGCCGCGTTCTGGGTCGGTGCCTTGGCGAGTGCGCTCGTCTCCTGTGGCGACAGCCGCGCCTTCAACACATCCGCAATCTGCTGCGCGACCTCGCTCTCGACAACAAACACGTTCTTCAACTCGCGGTCGAATGTCTGCGCCCACAGATGCGTGTCGTTGCCTGCATCGATCAGCTGCACGTTCACGCGTACCGAATCGCCGGACTTCTGCACGCTGCCTTCGAGGATGTGCGCCGCGCCCAATTCGGCGGCGACAACCTTGAGGTTGTCCGGCCGGCTCGCGTAGCGCTTGGTGGATGTGCGCGAGATCACCTTCAAATCGGCAATGCCGGCCAGCCGGGTCAGGATCTCGTCCTGCATGCCCTCGGCGAAATAGGCATTGGTCTTGTCGTCGGACAGGTTCTCGAATGGCAGCACGGCGATGGATTTGACCGACACTGCCTGTGCCGGGTGCGCCAGTGCCGCTGTCGCGGGTTCCACGCGCGCATCGCGGCGCGGCGCCAGCACGAACTTGTCTGCCGCAAAGTACACAAGTGCGCAAATCAGCACGGCGATGATCATGCGGTCCATGCGCCGCGCGGTCTGCGGCGCGATCGACTCATCGGGCTTCACTTCGGCGTCGCGCTTCAGGCCTTGCGGCGTCAGCTCGAACGCCCAGGCGAAGATCAGCGCGGGCACAAATCCAAGAGCCAACACGATGATCAGCGCGCGCAGCACCCAACTCGGCACATCGAATGCCGGCAAAACCGTGCTCGACACCTGCGTGAGCAACCATGCGCCGACCAGATACAGGCCCGCCATGCGGAAGACATTCCGGCGTCTGAGTTCGGCGACCAGCCTCATGCGAGGCAGCCGCCATGTGCGATGCGCATCATCTTGTAACGCCACTTTTCGACATTCCCGTCCCCCACGGGCCGCGCAGCAAAGGCACGGTCAGTCCGTTGTGGAGTATGCCAGCAACACGGCGTCCGGACGCAACCCGGCGCAATGAGTCCGAGTCATTTACCTACCGCGTTTTCGATGATCTGCAAGGCCGTGCCAGACCATCGCCATTGCGCAAGACCCAGCACGTGCAGGCGATGCGCGTTGCGCGACTGATTGGCCATATGCGGCACGACGACCTGCGGTATTCCGGCGGCCGCGGGCTAGGCGTCGTCATGCTCGGAAAACGTCGCGCCGAACGGCGATTTGCCGCCAAGCGAAATGTAGAACGCGTAAAGCAGCAGCGCGCCGAGCAAGCCATAGGCGATCAACGTGCGTTCGGCGTACCAGGCGTGCATATCGAGCGTCAGCGGCATGACGAGCAATATTTGCATGACATAAACACTCGCAGACGCGGCGAGAACACCGACACGGATCAGCAGCAGGTACCAGATCGCTGCGAACAGCACGTATTCCGGCGAAAACGCAGGCAGGTTCAACCCGGTGAGAATCAGGCCGAGGAACGTAAACGCTGCCAAGTGCATCAACAACGGCAGGCGCAGGATCCGCAGGAACAGGAACATGAAGGCTAGAGCGCCCACTCCAAACGCGAAGCACTCGTACATCGGTATGAGAAAAAAGAAATACAGGTGGCGATTGGCAGTCAAGGGTGTGATGGTCTGTGAAAACGGCGGAGCCTGCGTGTGCCCCAAAGCTGAAGGCAGGACGATGGACAGGTGGACCACCAGGATCATCGCAATGCCGCCCGACACGCCCAGCAGCAGATCGCGTCCGACCATCGGGTCGCGCAGGCGACCGGTGAGCAGGCGGCTCCAGGAGATCATCAATTGCGGCCAGCGCCGACGCGCATATGGCTCGACCGCGATGTAGACCAGCCAGATGTCGAAACCGAAAAACGCGGACTGCACGTTGATGTTCATCAACAAGGGGATTTCGTCCACGATCGATGTCGCATGGTCGGCGCGTACCAGCAGCGCGACCGCCAGACTCGCATACATGACGACCGCGAGCCGCATGGCACCCTTGCGGTCGCTGCGTCCCCCGCGCAGATTGCGCCGCGCCATGGCGACGAGCACGACCAGGGCCGTCGAACCAATAACGAGCGACATCCAGAGCAACCAGCTCAGCCCGCCGGGAATCTGCATATCCGGCTCGCGCGGCTGGTACCAGGGTCCGAGCACGGCAAACCATACCGGCTCGCCGCGATAGGCGGCCGCTTCGATATGGAATGTCACATCGGGCTGATCCGCGTAGACGCCATCCCAGGTCTGTTTGAAGTCCGAATCGACCGGAGCGGTCCATGCGGACTTGCCCGGCTGCAGATGTGCCGCATCGAAGCCCGCCGCTCCCAGGGCGAGGTTCCAGTCGAACGCATGGGTCGCATTGGCGTCTTGCCGATCCGGCGGCACGCCGATGAATTCGGTAAGCCGGCCGTGACGATCCAGAGTCACGCGCGTCATGCCGGGCTGGTTCAGCGGCGGATCGTCCGGACGCACCAGTCCTATATCTGCAGGTGCCAGGATCATCTGCGCGTAGTGCCGCGCAACCAGAGTCTGTTGGCCGCCGCGATACGCGAACAACAATGGTCCGGGGCGCGCGTTCTCGACTCCCTGCCAGCTCTGCACCGTGTTGCCATGCGCCGCGCGCGCCTTGAGATACGCGCGGTCGAACCAGTAAAGGCCGGTGTGATCCACGGGCGGCGATGGGTAACCGAACAGTGTCAGCATCTGCTCGGCCTTCGCGTTGAGCAACTCCGGCGACAGCTCCGGACGCAAGCGGCCGATCACCGTGGTGCGCGCAGCCAGTGCTGCAATCAGGATGAGTCCGGCAAACGCCAGCAGCAGCAAACCCCATGCGCCAATTGCCGGCAAGTCACCGACCTTGCCTGCCGCCGCGACCATCGCCGGCGTTGGTGTTTCGCCAGCAGCGATGGCCGCCTGCAGCGGATCGCCGCCAGGCAACGCCGCCATGACTGCCAGCGCCGACGGCGGACGCGCGTTCGGATCGCGCGCAAGGCAACGCCGCACGATTTCCTCGACCGCCGGCGGAACATCGCGCACGCTACTGGACAGGCTCGGCGGCTGGGTGTTGGCATGGACTGCGCGCAATTGCTCGATCGAACCACCATCGAACGCGCGCTTGCCGGTGAACGTCTCGTACAAGACCAGACCGAGCGCATAAACATCGGTACGCACTGATGCGGGGGCGCCGTCGAGCTGCTCCGGCGCCATGTACGCGGGCGTTCCGGCAAAACCCATGTGCGCCGCATCTTCCGCCAACGCGGCGATACCGAAATCGGTGATGCGCGCGCGGCCCTTGCCGTCGATCATGATATTGGCGGGTTTAAGGTCGCGGTGGATCACGCCTTTGTCGTGCGCGGCGGCCAGTCCCGCAGTGAGATCGCGGGCGAAGTCGACGGCTTTGTCCGCCGGCAAGCGACCGATGCGCTTGAGCAGCGTGGCCAGGTCTTCGCCGTCGACGTATTCCATGGACAAACAGTGGTGACCGTCGATATCGATCAGGTCGTACAGCCGGCACACATTCGGATGCGAGACTTGGCGGCCGATGCGCACCTCGGCAAAGAAGCGCTCGCGCGCGTCGGCATCGAGCGCCAGCGACTCGGGCAGAAACTTCAGCGCAACGGGTTGACCGAGCTTGATGTCGTAGGCGCGATACACCTCGCCCATGCCGCCGCGACCGAGCAAGCCGATGATGCGATAGCGTCCATGCAGCATCGCACCCGGCAAGAAGCGCGCGTCGTTGTCACTCGCCGATCGCGGCGTGCGCACACCCTCCGGCACCGCGACCGGCGTGGTCGGCGAGAGCGGCGCAGCTGGGCGCACCGCAGCCAACGCCGCGCCGCAAGCCCGGCAGAAGCGGCTGTCTTGCTCCACAGCTGCAGAACATGCCGGACACTGATTCACGACTGCCCCTTAAGCCTGGGAACCCATGCGCTATTTTTCGGCCACCAGCGCCTGGAAACGCGGATCGCCGCGCAGCGGATCCCAGGCCGGATCGAGCCGCAGCAGCGCAACGGTCACCGCGCCAGGAATTTTCAGCGAACTTTCGAGGGTGGCGATCGCCGCCGCGTGGTTGCCAGCGAGCGTCTGCACCTGGGCCAAAGCCTGTTCCGCGGTCGGTCGCTGCAGCGCGTCACTGGAATAGAGTTCTACCGCGCGTCGCGCTTGTTTGAGCGCGGCTTCCTGTTTGCCCGCGAAGGCATAAGCGACGCCGAGCACGACCGGCATCTGCGAGTCGTCCACCTGCTCGGCCTGTGGCGCGATCCGGGCGATCAATTGTTCGAATGTCGCCTGTGCCGGTGCGGTCTGGCCGGCGGCATGCTGGGCGATGCCGAGCTGCAGCGACAACTGCGGGCCAAGCCCGTTGAGCGCATCTTCGGGTTGCGCGAGCACGGTCTGCAGTTCGGCGATCGCTTCCGGATAGCGGCGCTCGTACATGCGCTGGAAACCCCGGTACAGCGCGATGCCGGCATCGATCGCGGTGGGCGGCAACTGCGCGAGCCTGTGCGCGGCCTCGTCGATGCGCCCCTCGGATTGGAACGCCGAGATCTGGTATCCGAGAGCCAACGTGTCGCTCGGGGCGATTTCGAGCGCGCGCTCGAGCCAGCGGTGCGCCTCGTCGAACCGGCGCAGGTTGGTGAACGTCTCTCCGCCGATCGAAGTCAGTAGTCCCGCATTGCGCGGATCGAGGATGGCCGCTTGTTGCATATGCGCGATCGAGGATTCCCACTTGCCCTGCCGGCGCTCGACAAGCCCCAGCATCTGCAGGCCCCGATTGTTGTTGTGCGACTGTTGCGCCAGCGCCAACAACGTGCGCTCGGCGCCGGCAAAATC
>Ga0070666_10000362_pt1 | contig 28643 bp, 28 predicted proteins | sample KBSS23metaG_FD_64677 | JGI IMG/M metagenome (GOLD analysis project Ga0070666, IMG submission 64677) | Switchgrass rhizosphere microbial communities from Kellogg Biological Station, Michigan, USA - KBS S2-3 metaG | ecosystem: Host-associated > Plants > Roots > Rhizosphere > Soil ... | reverse complement strand
TGTCGGTGCAGCCGGTGACGCCGGAAGAATGGACGTACATCTGCAAGCTGGGCGGCGTAAAGTAGCGGGCTATTTTGCCAGTAGCAGGGCAAGCTTCTCGAGCAGTGGCAGCTGGCCTTTCAGAATTTTCTCAACCGCGTCCCTCGTACCGAACCATGCGCCGCGGTCCGCTTCGGGGAAATCCTGCATACGACCCGATTTCGGCGGCCATTCAAGGCTGAAAGTGTTGCTGACGAGTTGCGTCGGCTCGCAGTCGCCCTCGAGCGCATAGACCGTCAGCATCTTGGCACTCGATTGCTTGAAGCGGCCGAGCAAGACGTAGTCGCCGGCGATCGTGAAGCCGGTCTCTTCGGTGAATTCGCGCTTCGCTGCGGCGAGATGATCTTCCTTCGGATCGGCCAAGCCTTTGGGGATCGACCACGCGCCCGCGTCCTTATTCTTCCAGAATGGACCGCCGGGATGGATCAGAAAAACCTCGACGCTGGTCTTGCGCCGCCGCCACAACAGCACGCCGGCGCTCTCGGCCGGCATGTCAGAGCGAGCAGTCCAGAGAGTCGCCGCTGCCGGGGCGCACATCGTTGCGCTCTTTCTTGTATTGCAGGCAGAGCTTCTGGAAGTTCTCCATGAAGTCGGGCAACGGCGCGTTCTTGCCGGACCAGTTACTGAGGAATGTCTGGCGCAGCGGATGGGTGCGCGTCCAGAACACCTGCGGGAACGGCACGCTGCCGGACAGCTGCTCGAACTTGAGGTGGCCCATCACCACGCACTCGCCGAACATTTCCCAGTAGTGGCTGATCGAGCCGTAGGCGCCGCTGTAGAACGCCTTGTCGTAGTAGAGCGCGCTTGCGGCGTCGCCATTGTCGATGCGGCGCATGGCGCGCGCGGCAGCACGATCCATGTCCTGGCCGGCAAACGTCGATGTGCAGCTTTGCCACGACGCGTTCTGCTGCAGCATCGCGAGGCACACGGCAGGATCCGGTTGCTGTACCTTGGCGAGGCACTCGGCGCCGAACTCGGCTTCGTCGCTGCGGCCGAAGAACCACCAGCCGCCGCCGGCCAGCAGCAGGATTAGCACGATGCCCGCCACGCCCAGGAGCAGACCTCGGTTCGGCAACCAGGTTCGCCTGGATACCGGAGAGTGCGGCGTTGCAGCGTGCACGGCATGCTTGCGCCGCGGCACCGGCTGATGTCCGCCTTGCAGGATGCCGGCGACGACATCGGCGAGATACACCATGTGCTCGTCGTTCGGTGGCGGAAACGCATCCAGCCAGTGCGGCGTGGAGATGAAATACTCGAGCGCCTCGCTCGGCCGCACGTCTTCGACCCGCACTGGGATCACCGGGATACCCCGGTTTACTGCGCGTTCGACCTCGCGCTTGATCTGGGGGGACTCGTTGGCGTGGCCTGAGAACACCAGCACGAACACCTTGGCGTCGGCGATGGCGTGGACAATGGAGGCGCTCCAGTCGCCCCCCGGAAGGATGTCGCGCGGTGCGATCCAGACGCTGATGCCCTTGGCTTCCAGCGCGGCGCAGGCCGCGTCGGCGACCTCGACGTCCTTCGACGAGTAGCTGATGAAAACGTCGTGCGCCATGAACACCAGCCCCAGCCTGGCACGAGCATCTTAGGTGGAGGTCATTTCCGCTGATAGAGCACGCCGCCGCCCGCCTGGCTGACGTTGAAGAGCGAGATGCAATTGCCTTCGGACAAGCGGGTGCAAGTCAGGTCGAAATCGATCGAGTAGCGCGCCGCGTCGGTCTTGGCGAGGCAGATATAGCGACCCTGCACGTCGGTGTTCTGCGTCTCATCGCTCGCAAGCGTCGCGAAGGCGGGAAGGATGCCCTGCTGTTGCGCAGCGGCAAGCGCGGCGGTGCAGAGCGCGATGTTCTCCTGCCGGCGCGCATCTGCGGCCGACGTCGTCGGCACGACGACGGTGTCGTTCGGCGCGGCGGTGGAGACCGGGGGCCGCGGCGGGTTTGCCGCGGCCACGGGCGCGGGCTGACTGGCCGGCCAAAACGCCGCCAGGATTAGGGCGGCCGTCGCAAGCAGGAGGAAGAATCCCGTGATTCCGACAATTCGCGCGCCCAGCCAATCGCGCCGGAGAGCCGCCATGTCGGGTTCGTGTTCGATGCGCATGAGTCGATGATTGTCCTGCTGGTGCGTCGCGCGGTCGGCCGCTCAACTCGCCCTTGTTAGCCAGCCGATCCGCCCGTTTTTAGGCAGGAAACCCGGCGCGACATTTCCTTGAACATGAAGGTTTGACGGGAGAACGAATCTTTCGCAAGGATTGCCGTACCACCTATCCGTCTGACGTTTCTGTGTCTTTTTCGTGAATATTTTTCGATCTGCGGTACTCACGCAACAGTGAATGGGTCTAGTTTCCCCCCAAGACGGCTCTGTTGCCGCCACCTGCAGGGGAAATTTACTCATGACAAGCACCAACCGCCGCCATCTGGCGCGCGTGCGTAATGCGTTTCTTGGCGCCACGGCTCTCGCCGGCATGGCGATGGTCTCCACACCCGCTTCCGCGATCGTGATCAATGACGGCTTCACGCCCAACGACCCGTCGGTCGTCGACGATGGCGGCGTCCTCAACAAGAATGTCGTCACAGGCGTCGGCCAGATGGTGATCGACCTGCAGAACGGCTTCATCGGCCTCTGCACGGTCTCGCTGATCAATCCGCGCACCGTGATTTTCGCCTCCCACTGCGTGAACGAAAACGCGGCGGGTACGGGCTTTCAGAACGCCACCGGTTATGGCTCCAAGTTCGGCGGCCGCCCGATCGGTTTCTTCTTCAATACCAACAACAACGCAGCGGGCAATTCCGCGATCGGCCAATGGCTCAACGGCGTCGGCGGCGGGGCGAAGTACCTCACCCGCACCGCCAACAACGCCTACAACTCGAACTTCGTCACGTACAATACGAACTGCTGCACCATCGGCCTGGGCAACAACTTCCTGCAGTCCGACGTCGCGATCGCGGCGCTCGACACCCCGGCGATCGGCGTTCCGACCTGGACCATGCTGTTCAGCCCCCTGACGGCGGCCACGCACGCGACCCTCGTCGGTTACGGATCGAACGGTATCGGAACGACGGGCCAGGGCAGCATCGACTTCAAGCGCCGCATCGCGGAGAACGTGCTCAGCGTGCTGGGCTCGCTCGACGACCAGGACACGTTCCTGTTCGGCGCGCCGGACGGCTTGCCCGCAAACCTCTACATGGTGGATTTCAACGATCCGAAGTTCAACACGGCGCAGGCCAACCAGTTCGACTTCAACATCTTCCACGACAAGGCCTACACGCATGAAGGCCTGACCGCGCCGGGCGACTCGGGTGGCCCGCTGGTGATCGATCATCAATTCGCGGCACCGACCATCGCGGCGGTGCTGTCGGGCGGCGACCGGTTCTTCAATGCCCAGCCAGGTTCGTCCTACGGCACGACATCGTTCTACCAGCCACTGTACCTGTATTGGGACTGGATCGTCGCCAACAACCCCTACAAGTACGTCGGCAACAAGGCCGGCAACGGATCGTGGACGGATCCGACGCACTGGGTGATGAACCTCGACCCGGCGTACATGACGATCGGCGCCAACGGCCAACTCGTAAATGCGCTGCCGACCACACCGGCGCTCGGCCAAACCAACATTCCGCCGGGCTTCGGCACGGTTTGCTACTTCGACGATTGCGTCAACATCGTCACGCACGTCCACACCAATCCGACACCGCCCGCTGGCCCGAATCCCGCCAACGGCGAAGCGCCGGCTGCCGACGGCAGCAACGTATCGGCCAGCCCTGCCCGGGTCGGCACCGGTCCGTTCGGCGGCCTGCTCGGCCAGGATGGCTTTGACGCCCTGGTTTCGTCGTACCTCGCGTCCAACAGCGGGGCGACCGGCGGACCCGAGATCGTCAGCGCCGATACCATCGACGGCAGCGATCCCGCCTCGCAGCCGGCGGTCGTCGCCGGCGGCGCCGACGGTTCGATCCTGACACCGAACGCGAACGCTCTGTCCAACTGGACCAATCCGGAGAACAGCGGCACGGTCGGCGCGCAGACCATTATCGGCCTGCCCGGCACCACACTGACCGCGGTGCCGAACAACACCGACGGCAATCCGGGAACGGCCGCTCCGGCTCGCTACTATGACGTGACGCTTGCCGCTGACGGCATCACCACCCTGTCGGGTGCGTCGGTCGTGGTCGACAAGCTCACTGTGAACGGCGCCGCCACGGGTCTGGTCATCGGTGCGAACGCCACGCTTGCTGTCAACATCATTGTGAACTCGTTCGCCGGCAACACGCAGGTCGACGGCACACTGAACAGCGCCAACGGCATCCAGATGTTCGGCGGCATCCTGTCGGGCAGCGGCACGGTCAACGCTCCCGCAGGCGTCTCCTTCCTGCTCGGCACGGTCATGCCGGGTACGAACGGCACCGTGGGCACGCTCACGATCAACGGCCCGGTCACACTGGGTGCCGGCTCCACCACGGTGGTGGATGTCGGAACCACCTCCGACCTGCTCAAGGTCAACGGTGCGCTCACGGCCGGCGGTACGCTGGTGGCGAACGCGCTTGTCACCGTCCAGAAGGGATCGTCCTTCACGGTGGCGCAGGCGACCTCGATCAGCGGCGCCTACAACTCCGTTTTGGACACGCAGCCGGGCGTTCTGTTCCCGACGGTGGCCCAGGTCGGCAACACGGAAGTCGTCACCTTCCAGGCCGGTTCGTTCGTGACGCTTCTGAACGGCGCGGGCACGGCGGACCAGACGCAGATCGCGGCCGGTCTGGATGCGGCCCGTGGGGCGCACTACAACGACATGCTGCCGCTGTATCAGGCGATCGATCCGTTGTCGGGCACGAACCTGACCAACGCGCTCGAGAGCTTGACGCCGGAAGCGCAGCGTACCGCTCCGCTGGTCGGCGACATGGAAGCCAACGCCGTCGACAACATGATCCTGCAGCACATGGGCAACATGGGCCCCAATACGCAGACGGCAGGTCTGTCGGTTGACAGCGATGGCATCAAGGCGGCGCTCAACAACGCCAACCCGTCCTCGTTCCAGTCGATGCAGCTGATGACGCTGGGCCAGGGCATCGCGACCAACCCGGGCGGCGGCAACCAGGCCGCTGCAACCACAGGCACGGCCGCGGGCGCGGCTTCGCCGCAGGCGGCCGGCGGCATGTGGCTGCCGAGCGGTGCTTCGGGCTTCCTGTCGGGCAGCGCCCTGCAGGGCTCGGTCGCGGTCGGCGGCGGCGGTGGCCGTGCAGACGTCCGTGGCATGGTCATCGGCGGCGGTCTCGACATGCCCGTCGGCGACGGCTTCACCATCGGTGCGGTGCTGGCCTATGCCGACGTCAACGCGTACACGCGCACAGGCCTTGCGACACTCCAGTCCGACTCGCTCCAGGGCGGCGTCTATGTCCGCTACGACTGGGACAACTGGAATGCGCAGGCGTTCGGCATCTACGGTCACCAGACGATGACGACACGGCGCAACGCCATCGTCGGCGGCACGGTGTTCGGCATGATCGGTCATACCGGCGGCGACACCCCGTCGATCGGCGGCTATGTCGGCCGCACGTTCCGCATAGATACGATCAACGGTTCGCCGATCACGCTGACCCCGAACTTCAGCCTGGTCTACCTGAACTCGCAGGTCGATCCGTTCACCGAGACCGGTGGCGCAGCGCTGACCTTCGCCGGCTACAGCGAGTCGTCGTTCACCAGCCGTCTGGGTATCGATGCGAGCATGCCGTTCAACCTGGCCGGCATCCGCCTGATCCCGAACGTGCATGCGGCGTGGGTCGACAGCTTCGAGGGCACCAATGGTTCGATCCAGGCAGCCTTCGCGGCCGCGCCGGGCTCGATCATGACGTTCGCGATGGCGTCACGTGACCGCTCGTACGGCGAGATGGGCTTCGGCCTCGACGCCGACCTGGGCGACTTCCTGGGCACCCAGGCGACGTTGTCGGGCCGCTACGATGGCAACACCCGCAACGACGTGCAGTACGGCGCCTGGACGGGCCGTATCACGATCCGCTGGTAAGCGACCAGACGCAGCAAACGAAGAGGCCGCCGGGAAACCGGCGGCCTTTTTGTTTGGCGGGCCTTTCGCGAAACCTCATGATGCGCCCGACACACGCCCTGCCGGTTCGCGTTAGAACTTCTCCTCTCCTTCGTGGCGGTGCGCATCCGGAAAGTCGCGGTAAAGCGCGATCTTGAGGTTCGCGGCCTGGCTGTTTACCCCGAAATGGACGCTCTCTACAGGTTCGCGGCGCGACGAGACGTGGTTGAACGCCGCGTCGAGCTGCGCAAGATCCTTCGTCTCCATCACGATATGAAATTCGCCGAGATCGGCAGGACCGAGGCCCAGCTTGCGGCGCGTGAGCCGCCAGCCCTCGATAAGGCCATTGTCCTTGAGATGGTTCATGTAGCGCGCTATCGCGCGGGCGAACTCGGCGTCCTTGGTGCCGGGCTTCAGGTCGAACCAGGTGTGATAGTGATCCATGCGGCGCTCCTCCGATCGGCGCGCACGCTATCACCGCAGCAAATGCCGCCGCGTTGAGCGCCACGCACAGCACCCGCGCGGCCTTCGCATGTCAGAGGTATTTGCGCAGCTGAAGCGAATAGTCGGCGTAACCAGCTGTGTTGTAGATGCCGTGGGCGCGGGTGTTATTGCCAAGCACGCCGATCATGATCACCCCGATACCGCGGCCTTTCGCCCAGGCCTCGCAGGATGCGATCAGCGCCTGCCCGGCACCCAACCGCCGCGCGCGCTCGATCAGATAGAGTTCGTCGATATAGGCCATGCGCCGCTCGCTTTCGATCACATAGAGATCGTCGACCGTTTCATGCACGACCGCCCAGCCAAGCGGCGCTTCGTCGTCCTCTGCGAGAAACATCGCGCCGCCGCGCTCGGCAAGCCGCTTGTCGAGCACGCCCATGTGGTCCGCAGCGACGGTGGCGTCGAGGCGGCGGTTGGGCTCCATCGTGTGCTCGAACGCCTGCAAGCCATAGATGAACGACAGCATCGCGGTGCGGTCGCGTTTCGGATCGGCGAGGCGGATGCGGAAACTCACGCTTCGGCTGTTCCTTTGGGTTCGCGCACGAGCAGCGCGCCGATGACGGCGGTAGCAGCGGCAATCGTGACCGGGTACCACAGGCCGTAGTAGATGTCGCCGCTGGCGGCCACCATCGCGAAGGCGGTGGTCGGCAGGAAGCCGCCGAACCATCCATTGCCCAAGTGATAAGGCAGGCTCATCGAGGTGTAGCGGATGGGGGCCGGGAACATCTCCACCAGCATCGCGGCGATAGGGCCGTAGACCATCGCGACATAAATCATCAGCACTGCGAGGATAGCGACGACCTTCAGCCTGTCGACACGCGCGCTGTCGGCCTCCCTTGGATATCCCGCGGCGGCGAGCGCGGCGGCAATGTCCTTCTCCCAAGCCGTCTTCTTCGCGGTGAACTCTGCCTTCGCCAGGCCGCGGCCGTCGAACGAGGACAGCACCGCATCGCCGATCTTCATCGTGGCGATTCCCGGAGCCTTCTCATTGAGATAAGGCATGCCCGCCTTGGCAAGATAGCTCTTGGCGATGTCACAGGAAGAGTTGAACACTGTTTTGCCCACCGGATCGAACTGGAATGAGCAGTCGGTGGGATCGGCCGCCACGGTGATCGGTGCACGCACCGAAGCCTCCGCCAGCGCCGGGTTCGCGGCATCGGTCAGCAAATGGAACAGGGGGAAATAGGTCAGCGCTGCCAGCGCGCAGCCCGCGAGGATGATCACCTTGCGGCCGATGCGGTCCGACAGCCAGCCGAAGAGCACGATAAACGGCGTACCAACCGCCAGTCCCACCGCGACCAGTTCGTTCGCCAGCGCACCATCGACCTTCAGGATGCGCTCCAGGAAGAACAGCGAATAAAATTGCCCGGTGTACCAGACGACGGCCTGCCCCGCTGTCAAACCGAGCAGCGCAAGGATCACCAGGCGCAAATTGCCGCCGCTCGCGAACGCTTCCGTCAGCGGGGCGCGCGAGGTCTTGCCCTCCTTCACAAGCTTTTGAAACACGGGGCTTTCGTGCAGGCGCAGGCGAATCCAGAGTGAAATCGCGAGCAGGAGCGCCGATACCAGGAACGGCACGCGCCAGCCCCAGGCGCCGAAGGCATCGGTGCCGAGGTTGAGGCGGGTGGCGAGGATTACGACCAGGCTCAGAAACAGACCGATCGTCGCCGTGGTCTGGATCCAGCTGGTGTAAAAACCGGCGCGGCCGGGCGGCGCGTGCTCGGCGACATAGGTCGCGGCGCCGCCATACTCGCCGCCTAGCGCCAAGCCCTGAATCAGGCGCAGCGACACCAGCGCGATGGGCGCGATCACGCCCACCGCCTCGTACGATGGCAACAAGCCAACGGCGAAGGTCGACAGGCCCATCAGCAGCATGGTGGTCAGGAAGGTGTTCTTGCGGCCCCAGCGATCGCCGAGACGCCCAAAGATGATCGCTCCGAACGGCCGCACCGCGAAGCCCGCCGCGAACGCCAGCAGCGCCAGGATGTACCCCGTCGTCTCGTTCACGCCAGAGAAGAATTGCTTGGTGATGAAGGTGGCGAGCGAGCCGTAGAGGTAGAAGTCGTACCATTCGAAGACGGTGCCGACCGAGGCGCCGGAGATCACCAACGCATCGCTACGATCGACTCTGTGTGCGGAAACATCAGACACGGAGGCCCCCAACCCTTGCCCGGGAGCATATCCGAAGTTCCAACCTGGGAAAGCGACGCGCTGCGTGCTGCAGCGCAACCGGTCAGCCGAGTGCCTTGACGATCTCTTCGGTCATCTTCTTGGCGTCGCCGAACAGCATCATGGTGTTGTCGCGGAAGAAGAGTTCGTTCTCGACGCCGGCATAGCCGCTGCCCATGCCGCGCTTGATGAACAGCACGGTCTTGGCTTTCTCGACGTCCAGGATCGGCATGCCGAAGATCGGCGACTTGGGATCGGTCTTGGCCGACGGGTTGGTGACGTCGTTGGCGCCGATGACGTAGGCGACGTCAGTGTTGGCGAAGGCGGAGTTGATGTCCTCCAGCTCGAACACTTCGTCATAAGGCACGTTGGCTTCGGCGAGCAGCACGTTCATGTGGCCGGGCATGCGGCCCGCCACCGGATGGATGGCGTAGGAAACCTTCACGCCCTCCTTCTTGAGGATGTCGGCCATCTCGCGCACCGCGTGCTGCGCCTGCGCCACCGCCATGCCATAGCCGGGCACGATGATCACGCTGCCCGCATTCTTCATGATGAAGGCGGCATCGTCGGCACTGCCCTGCTTGACCGGCCGCGTCTCCGCGGGGCCGGCGGGCCCGGCGGTCTCGCCACCGAAGCCGCCCAGGATCACCGAGATGAACGATCGGTTCATGCCCTTGCACATGATGTAGGACAGGATCGCGCCCGAGGAGCCGACCAGCGCGCCGGTGATGATCAGCGCGGTGTTCTCCAGCGTGAAACCCATCGCCGCCGCCGCCCAGCCCGAATAGGAATTGAGCATCGACACCACGACCGGCATGTCGGCGCCACCGATGGGGATGATCAGCGTGATACCGAACACGAAGCTCAGCACCGCAATGGCCCAGAACGCCCAGGCCGGCTGATAGATCGCGAAGTGGACGATCAGCAGGACAATCGCGATGAAGATGACGGCGTTCAGAACGTGGCGCAGGGGCAGCAGGATCGGCGCGCCGCTCATGTTCCCGTTGAGCTTGGCGAAGGCGATGATCGAACCGGCAAAGGTGATGGCGCCGATGGCGACGCCCAGGCTCATCTCGATCAGACTCTGCAGCCGGATCGCGTGTTCCACGCCGATGCCGAACGCCTCCGGCGAATAAAACGCGGCGCCCGCCACCAGGACGGCGGCCAGACCGACCAGCGAATGGAAAGCCGCCACGAGCTGCGGCATGTCGGTCATCGCGATGCGCCGCGCGGTCACCGCGCCGATGCCGCCACCGATCGCGAGTCCACCGATCACCAGGCCCCACGTCATCACATCGGCTGCGCCGCTGACCCACAGGGTCGTAACGATGGCGATCGTCATTCCGATCATGCCGTTGCGATTGCCCGCGCGGCTCGACGCGGGAGACGACAGGCCGCGCAGGGCGAGGATGAACAGCACGCCCGAGACCAGATAAGCGATTGCGGCCAGATCGGCTTTCATTGCCAGAACTTCCAGAAAGACTTTTTCGAGACGTAGTCGATTGGGTTGGTCACAGTGATGGCGAGTTCGTCCGGATTCCAGCCGGAATTCAACAGATCATTGAGATAGTGCATGGCGGTGTTGGACATGAACTGGCTGTCCTTGGCGAGTTCGGGCGCGGCCTGGTCCGAATAGGTCCGCACCAGGACAGTGTGCGTCTCATCGCCATGCTTCAGCCCTATGCGCCAGTCGGTGCCCGGACGGTTTGGGCCGCTTGGCTGGTTGAAATAGGCGTTCGGGCCCGCTTCAACCCGCATCAGCAAAGGCGCGGCCGACATTACTTCTCTTTCTTCTTGTACATCGCGAGCATGCGCGACGTGACGAGAAAGCCACCGAAGATGTTCACCGACGCAAGAACCAGAGCGCCGAATCCGAGGCCCTTCGATGTCCACGATGCGGCACCCATGGCGGGAACGGCGACCGCGATCAGTGCGCCGACCACAATCACCGACGAAATCGCATTGGTCACCGCCATCAGTGGCGTGTGCAGCGCGGGCGTCACGCTCCACACCACGAAATAGCCGACAAAGATCGCCAGCACGAAGATGGTGAGGCGGAAGACGATGGGATCGACGAGTTCCATGGCGGTTAGCCTTTCAGCGCCGGATGAACGACCTGGCCGTCACGCGTCAGTCCCGCGCCTTTGAGGATGTCGTCGTTCCAGTCGAGCTTCAACGCCCCCGTCTTCTTGTCGACGATCAGCGAGACGAAATTGAACAGATTGCGCGCATAGAGCGACGAGGCGTCGACGGCGAGCTGGCCCGCGAGATTCGTCGGCCCCATGATCGTCACCCCGTGCACCGTCACCGTCTGGTCGGCGCAGGTGAGCGGACAGTTGCCGCCTTGCTCTGCCGCCAGGTCGACGATCACCGAGCCCGGCTTCATCGTCTTGACCATCTCCTCGTCGACCAGCACCGGCGCCTTGCGGCCCGGGATCAGGGCAGTGGTGATGACGATGTCCTGCTTCTTGATCGTCTGCGCAATCAACTCGGCCTGCTTGACCTGGTATTCGGCGCTCATCGGCTTGGCGTAGCCGGCGGCGGTCTGCGCGCTTTTGAACTCCTCGTCCATCACGGCAACAAACGTGCCGCCCAACGATTCCACCTGCTCCTTGGTGGCGGGGCGTACGTCGGTCGCCGAAACAATCGCGCCGAGTCGCCGCGCGGTGGCGATGGCCTGCAAGCCCGCCACACCGACGCCCATGACCAACACGCGAGCCGGCGCGATGGTGCCGGCTGCGGTCATCATCATCGGCATGGCGCGGCCGAACTGCGCCGCCGCATCGATCACCGCCTTGTAGCCTGCGAGATTCGCCTGGCTGGATAAAACGTCCATCGCCTGCGCGCGGCTGATACGCGGCACAAATTCCATCGCAAAGGCGTTGACCCCCTGCGCCGCCAGCTTCGCCGGCGTGTCCTTGTCCGTGTACGGAGCAAGAAGCGCGGCAAGCACCGCGCCTTTCTTCATCTGCCCGATCGCGGCCAGTTCCGGCGCGCGCACGCTGAACACGATGTCTGCGCCGTTGATCGCCGCTGCGGCGTCGGGCGCGACGGTCGCGCCGGCCGCGGTGAAGTCCGCGTCCGAAAAGTGTGCGCCCTCGCCGGCGCCTGTCTCCACCGCCACGTCGAGGCCAAGGCCTTTCAGCTTCTTGACGGTATCCGGCGAGGCGGCAACGCGGGTCTCGCCCGCGCGGCGCTCCTTGAGGACGGCGAGCTTCATGAAATCGTCAGTGCGTGCGGAACAGCGCGAGGAAGATCATGACCAGGCCGATGCCGATGATCGACCACTTCACGAAGCTCGTGAATCCCGCCCAGGCCTTGATGTGCTGGCTGATGTCCATCGAGCCCGACTGGTTGTCGCCGTGAGAATCGCCGTGCGCGGCCATGGAAAACCCCTGAGGAAACGGGCCGGACTATACCAACAGAACGCACCTGCACAACGCGCAAAACGCCGCCTTTTCACGGGGTTTTTACAGGCTTTCTGCGGGCCGTCGCGTCGGCGTGGAATGATCCCAGTCGGCCAATAGCGCCCGTAGGGCGGCGACCAGCGCCAGCGGCTGGTCGAGCATGATGTGGTGCTGGGCCTGCGGGATCTCGACCACCGGCGCCTGGCGCCCCAACAGGTTGAACATGTACTCGCCGATCTGGGGTGGAAGCAGCACAGAGTGCTCGCCCCGGAACACGGCGATACGACAGCGGGTGGCCTTCAGCCGCTCGGCGGTGTCGCCGATGGAGAAGCGCTGCCAGATGGCGGGGTCGAATTTCCAGGTGAAGCCGCCCTCCACTTCCTTCAGCGAGTGCCGCGCCACCCAGTCGACGATGTAGAGGTTCTCCGCCGACTGCGGCGGCATCAGGCGGAACCGGGCCAGCGCCTGCGCCAGCGAAGGATAGACGTTGTGCGGCTTGATCACCCGGTTGGGGGGCCCACCTGGCCGGTCCGGCGGGTTCACCGGCGAATCGACAATCACCACGCCAGCGAGGCGGTCGCCATAGACCGCGCCTGTCAGCATGGTGACGAAACCGCCGAAGCTGTGGGCGATGATCACCGGCGGCTCGTCCAGCTTGAACATGCCGGCGTCCTCGCACACCGCGATCTCCTCGCGCGCGAAGATATCCATTGAGTAGCCGCCGGTGCGCCAGTCGCTGTCGCCCATGCCCGATAGGTCCATCGCCGCGACGTTGTAGTCGCGCGCCAGAAACGGAGCGATGAAGTCCCACCAATGCGCATGCGCTGCGTTGCCGTGCACCAGCAGCAGCCCCGGCTTCGCCTTGTCGCCCCAGCGCAGGTAGTGAACCTTAGCGCCTTCGACGGTAATGAACTTGCTTTCGGGCTTGATGGCGACGGTTTCCTCGAACCATCTGGGCGCAGGCGGCGGGGCGCCGTCAAACGGCGCGAGCGGCCCTTGCGTCGCGGTGGACAGCGCGCGGAACTCCCGCATGCGCTCTTCCGACATTTCCGGAAAGCGCTGGCGTGCGTCTTCGAAGGGATCGGGCATCAGCGCGGCTCCTTGCGCGGACCCAGCGACTTGAACACGCCGGTACCGGTCATGACGGTGCGGTCGCCGACCCAGATCCGGCCTTTCACCGTGTAGAATCCGTCCTCATCGCCGACAAGCTCGCTCGTCCCCTCGACCCAGTCGCCGAGCTTCGCGGCGGAGACGAAATCCGTGACCATCCGCGCCGTCACCCAGTGATGCGTGCGTCGGCTGGAAATCGAATGGCCCCACACCATGTCGGCGAATGCCATCAGCATACCGCCATGGCAATTGCCCATGCCGTTGACGTGGTGCTCGGCAACGGTGAAGGCACGAGTGAAACCACCATCGGCTTCGTCGTGCTCATAGAACGGCCCGACCTGGCGGCCGAAGCCCCGCGACCAGTTCATCGGCCTGAAGCCCGGCGGAACGAGCGTGGTTTCGGATTCGAAGAGATCGTCTGACATATCGCTCCTATTGTGGGGCGATCAGGCGAGCCATTCAATCCACGTGCCGTGCGGATGGCAGCTTGCCAGCCTGGTTTCCTCGCGGGTGCCGTCGGCATAACGGATCAAAGACAAAATGTAGAGCTGGCCGTCGAACTCGAACGAGACACGCAGGACGGGACGCCGCAGCCCGGCAATGGTGAGGATGCTCTCCAGCGCCTCACGCATCTCACGGCTGAACTGATAGACGGCGATCGTATGATAGACGACCGGCACCGCATCGCGCGGCACCGCCGCCAGCGCATCGGGCAAGAGCGCCAACGCATCGCCGGCGCGAATTGGCGGCTTCTCCTCTGCGAACAACGCGATGGCGCGGTCGAGACGCTCGAGCCGCGACACCTGGTCCGGCCAGATCAGCGCTCGCAGCCAATCGCGATCGTCGGCATTCGAGAGGTCGGCTGGGTTGAGTTCAAGCCCGACGCGCGAAGCGACCGGTGGCACCGAGCAAACAGGTGGAATCGTGTCGCCCCGCGCTTCGCATTCGATCACCAGCGGCGCAGCCTGGTTGATCACGGCGACCGCCACGCCGTCCCGGCGATAGCGCACGCCATATTTGTCCCAGATCAGGTTGAGGCCCGCGCTCGGCCCGATTTCGATCAGCGACATGGGCGCACCGGCGGCGGCCTTCGCGGCCACGGCAAAGGCCGGGTGCAGGACGGCGCTGCGGCCGACTTCGTTCGTATTGGTGACACGGGTTTCAATCAGCGGCTGAATCTGCGCGAGGTGTTTGCGCACGAGTGCTTTGAAGCCGGGGAATGGGTCCTCGCCATCAGGCGATGCCGTGCCGCCGACGGAGGGATAAAACCGCTTCAGCGGATCGTCCGCACCGCGCAGGAAAAGAAAATGCACCGCAGCCAGAATCAGGTTCGCGTGCGGCTGGCCGATCTTGGCGCGCGCCGCGAGCGTCTTCAATTCTTCATCCTTGCCGATGCCGGCAGCGAGCCTTGAATAAAGCACGCTGCCCGACTTGAGCGCGTCCTGCGCGAAGAAGTCCCAGTAATCCTTATAGCCGCCGCTCATCTCATCCTCCTGGCAGCAGGTCGCGCAGGATCACCGTCGCCTGTCCGCGCCGGCCGCCGCGCAGGTAGTCGAACAGCAGCGGATCGTCGGCCGATGGATCGCGCAGTTGTTCGCGCACTTTGAACAGGTCCAGCGTGCTTGTCGGCCGCCGGTCGATCGCGAGCACGATGTCGCCCTTGCGCAGGCCCGCGGCGTCCGCAGGTCCATGCGCAATCACGTCGTAGACTTCGAACAGTGCGCCATGGCGGCCCAGCCAGAGCCCGGCGCGATCGAACCGGTCCGCCACGCGTTCCATTGGCTGAAGCCAGAACATGCGCCGCGTGTAATCGATGAACACGTGGAAGTGACGCAGCACGCCGGTGCCGATACTTCCGGCGATGTTCGGATCGGCGAACCCGCCCGACTTCTGAAGCGACAACCGCGCCACGATCCCACCGGCTGTCGCCTTGCCGAAGCCGAAGGACGGCACGCGCACCACAATTCCGCGAATAGGGCCGCCCACGCCGTAGCCGGTCAGCGTCTCGATACCCGGTTGAAGTTTGGCGTCGAGATGGCGGGCCCGCCAGAACGGTCCGAACAAGGTCAGCGACGAGCGATCGCCGAGATCGACAACGAAGCGGCCGCGCGCGCCCACCACGCTGCCGCGCACCAGCGGCATGAAGCCCTGGTAGAAGGTGAACGGCACGCCGACGGCATCGGGGGACGCGCGAAAGGTCTTCGGCTCGATAAGGCGCACGCGCGACGCCGCGAAATCGACTTCCACCACATACCGGCGAAACACTGCCTGTCCCAGGATTCCGTCGAACGACTGAAAGCCGATCACGTCGTTCAGCGCGCCGAACCGCTCCGCCATCATGGGCTGGTCGCGAAACACCGCACTGCCGATCTGCAAGGATGCGATGCGCGTTTTGAGCACAGCGTCGGTGCCCTCGCCCGCGCCGCCGATGCGCTCACGACCGGCCACCGGCGCCGCGATCGCGCGCATCGTCTCCAGCGAGATGCCGCCGGTGTCCGCACCGGTGTCGAGCAGCATCTGGAACGGACCCTTGCCGTTCAGCGTCACCGGGACAAAAACGCGGTTATCGACCAGCTGGAACGGAACGTCGGCGGCAACGCCCGCGGCATCCGCCGCGCCCGAACACACGATAAAGGCGGCCAAAACACCCGCGAAAAACCTGACTGCCCGCCGCATGAAGCGCCCGTTCACCGTTTGCTAACCGTAATCCAATCGTCCCGCAGAAAGACAGGATTAAACGCCCCATTTACCGGTCGGGCGCGAAGATGCGGCTCTGTACTGTTTTGAGGCAACGCCATGGCGCAGACGATTCTTGTTGTCGACGACGATCCGGTCCAGCGCCGTCTGCTGGAAGCTGCGATCACGCGTTCCGGCATGCATGTCGTCACCGCGCCCGGCGGCGGTCCCGCTCTCGACTTGATCAACGGCCCCAAGGGCGAGCAGATCAACCTCGTGCTGCTCGATCTCGTGATGCCTGACATGGGCGGCCTCGAAGTGCTCAATAAGATCCGCCCGTCGCACCCGGAGCTTCCGGTCATCGTGCTGACCGCCAAGGGCGGCATCGACAGCGCAGTGGAAGCCATGCGTGCCGGCGCCAACGACTTCCTGGTGAAGCCTGCCTCACCGGAGCGCATCTCGATCTCGATCCGCAACCAGCTCAAGATCGGTACCCTCAGCGGCGAGGTGAAACAACTCAAGAAGAAGAGCGAGAACCGGCTCACCTTCGACGACCTGATCGCGAAGTCGGCCGAGATGAAGCAGGTCTTCCGCCTGGGCCAGCGCGCGGCGCAATCAAACATCCCGATCCTGATTGAGGGCGAAAGCGGCGCCGGCAAGGAGCTGATCGCGCGCGCCATCCAGGGTTCGTCCGACCGCGCCGGCAAGCCGTTCATCACCGTCAACTGCGGCGCCATCCCCGAAAACCTGATCGAGTCGATCCTGTTCGGTCACGAGAAAGGCTCGTTCACCGGCGCGAGCGACAAGCATCTCGGCAAATTCCAGGAAGCCGATGGCGGCACGCTGTTCCTGGACGAAATCGGCGAGCTACGCCTCGACATGCAGGTGAAGTTGCTGCGCGCGCTCCAGGAGGGCGAGGTCGATCCCGTCGGCTCCAAGCGGCCGGTGAAGGTCGATGTGCGCATCATCTCCGCCACAAACCGCGATCTCGCAGCGCTGTCGCGCGACGGCGCGTTCCGCGAAGACCTGTTCTATCGCCTCAACGTCTTCCCCATCTATGTGCCGTCGCTCCGCGACCGCAAGGAAGACGTCGAAGCACTCGCTCGCCATTTCATCTCCCGCTTCGCCGCCGAGGAGAACAAGCCGGTCGCCGGCCTGACTCCGGACGCGTCCGGCCTGCTCGAGAAATTCAACTGGCCCGGCAACGTACGCCAGCTTGAGAACACGATCTTCCGCGCCGTGGTTTTGTGCGACAGCACAGTGCTCGACGTGGGCGACTTCCCGCAGATCGCTGCCGCGCTTGGCGTCGACGCCAAGGCTGCGCGCGCGGTGCCGCCGTCACAGGCGTTGCCGACCGCGCATCATGGCGTTGCCGCGCCGGGCACGTCCGCACCGGCGTCCATGCCGGGCTACGCCGCGCCGATCGCCTCAACCGCGCATCCGTCGCCGTATCAGCTCTCGGGCACCGACGTGGCCGGCCATATGCGCCGGCTGGAAGATATCGAATCCGAAGTGATCCGCATGGCGATCAGCCGCTATGACGGCCACATGTCGGAAGTAGCCCGCCGCCTCGGCATCGGCCGCTCGACGCTCTACCGCAAGCTCAAGGAGCTGGGGCTGGAGCCGGTGGAAGGTGAAGTGCCGTCGGCAGAGGCGGGCGAAGCGTCGCGCCAAGCCACGGGCTGATGCCGCTTTTGCGTTAGTGCTTCATTCCCAGTGCGCTGAGGTACAGGTCAAGCATTGCTTCCTGTTCCTGGCGGTCGGCGCTTTCCATTTTGCGCAGCCGGATGACCTGGCGCATCACCTTGGTGTCGAAGCCGGTGCCCTTGGCCTCCGAATAGACCTCCTTGATGTCATCGGCCAGCGCCTTCTTCTCTTCTTCCAGCCGCTCGATGCGCTCGATGAACGAACGCAGATGTTCCTTCGCGAAGCCTGATTTCGCCATGTGACCCACCGTTATCGGCCTGCACCATTAGGGCGGCCCGAATCGCGGCGCAACCGCACCGGCCGCTTTAGCTGTGAGTCTTATGGGTGTTTGCAAATGCTGCCTGCTGTTCGGGCGTCGCGTCCTTCTGGTGGCGCTTTTTCCATTCGGCCGGCGGCATCCCGTAGACGACCTCGCGCGCTTGGTCTTTCTCCAGCGTGATGCCCTTTTCTGCTGCGGCCTCGCGGTACCAGTCGCCCAGGCAGTTGCGGCAGAAGCCGGCAAGGGTCATCAGGTCGATGTTCTGTACGTCGGTGCGCTCGCGCAGATGCGCCACCAGGCGCCGGAAAGCAGCGGCTTCGAGTTGCTCGCGGGTGCGTTCGTCCATGGTCGTTCCGTTTGCCAGAGGTCGGGTGAATTCCAGGGCGGGCGTTCCCATCGCGGCCAGTCCGCGTTCGAGGATCGGCTTGACGCGGGCCGCGAAGGCACGGGCCGAACCGTCATCGGCGATCAAGTCCTGCCGCATCTCGATCAGCACATGGGGCAGTCCGGGCATCGTGCCATGGCGATAGAGACAGTCGTTCTCCAACTCCCCGGAATAGGGTTCGTTGTCGCCTACGGTGAACCCGGCCTTGGCAAATTCGTCGATCAGCGGCCTGGCGAGGCGTCCGTCGCGATCCCACAGAATGCCGATCTCCCATGGCCGCCGGAACGACTTCCACACCGGCGTGAAGCTGTGCATCGAGACGATTACGGGCACGACGCCGCGCGACCGCATTGCGTCGATCGCATCCGCGATGGCCCGGTGATACGGCGCGTGGAAATTTTCGATCCGCCTTTCGATCTCCGCACGATCGATGCGCGCGTTCCCCGGAACGAGGCTGCCATCCGACAGCTGCATCACCAGCGTCGGATCGTCCGCGCCACGGTTCAAGTCGATCAGCAGTCGCGACCAGCCCCCCAGTACCGCACCGGCGCCGAACGCCGCGGCCAGCGTGCGCGTAACCTCCGCCGCGCCGATATCGGCGGCTATGTGCGTGCCGAACAGCCCGGGTTCCAGTCCCAGCGTGCCATAGGCCTCCGGCACCGCATTCGAGGCATGGTCGCACACGAACAGCAACGGCGAGTTCGCGCGCGTGGCCGTCATAAGCTCGAAGGGCAACCGGGTCATATTAGGGCGATAATCGGGCGCTGAGCTTGCTTCCGGCAAGCGCGTTGACAGCGCGCGGGCCATGCGCGACACCGGGTCACCCCATGCGAGCTATTCTTGCCTTCGCCATACTCCTTTTGGCCATCGGCCCTGCCGAGGCGAAGTTCAGCGTGTGCAACAAGGGCCTGCGCGAAGCCAAGGTCGCACTCGGCCGGTTCAACGGCACGCACTGGATGAGCGAAGGCTGGTTTCACATCCCTCCAAAAAAATGCCAGCCCCTCATCCCCGGAAAGCTCGATGCGCGTTATTACTACCTCTACGCGACGGACGGCGCACAAGGCACCTGGGATGGCAGCACAAATTTTTGCGTCGGTACCGGAAGCACATTCTCGGTCGTCGGCCGCGCTGGCTGTGTGGCCCGCGGCTTTGACAAGCGCGGCTTCTTTCAGGTCGACACCGGCAACCGCCTCGACTATTCGCAAAACCTCTCGGACTGACGCATGAGACGCCGCCGCAAGACCAAGATCCTCGCCACACTTGGCCCCGCGTCGAACACGCCGGAGAGAATCCGCGCATTGTTCCAGGCCGGCGCCGACGTCTTCCGCATCAACATGAGCCACACCAGCCATACCGCGCTGGCGCAGATGCACAAGGCGGTGCGCGCCCTGGAAGCTGAGGAGGGCCGGCCGATCGGCATCCTGGTCGACCTGCAAGGACCGAAGATCCGTCTCGGCACACTGCCCGGTGGGTCGCGCATCCTGAAAGAGGGCGAACAGGTACGCTTCGTGCGCAAAGTGCAAGCCGACGATCCCAATGACATCCCGATCCCGCATCCCGAGGTCTTCCAGGCGATGAAGATGCGGCACACGCTGCTGATCGACGACGGCCGGATTCGCCTGCGGCTGCTGAGCGTGAAGGATTACTACGCCGACGCGATGGTCGTGGTCGGCGGCGAGATCAAGGACCGCAAGGGCGTCAACCTGCCTGACACGCTGCTGCCGGTCTCCGCGATGACGCCCAAGGACCGCACCGATCTCGACGCAGCACTGAACCTGGGGGTCGACTGGGTGGCGCTATCCTTCGTGCAACGGGCCGACGACGTCGCGGAGCTGAAGAAAGCGGTCGCCGGCCGCGCCGCCGTGCTGGCGAAGATCGAGAAGCCGAAGGCGTTGGAAAGCCTGGCCGACATTCTCGAACTGGCCGACGCCCTGATGGTGGCGCGCGGCGATCTGGGCGTGGAGCTTCCGCTGGAGGCTGTGCCCGGCCGCCAGAAGCAGATCGTGCGCGCCTGCCGCAAGGCGGGAAAACCGGTGGTCGTAGCGACCCAGATGCTCGAATCCATGATCACCGCCGCCGTACCGACGCGCGCCGAGGTCAGCGACGTCGCCACCGCCGTGTTCGACGGGGCCGACGCGGTCATGCTGTCCGCCGAAAGCGCCTCCGGCGCCTATCCTGTCGAAGCGGTGCAGACGATGGACCGCATCGCGCAGGCGGTGGAAAACGACCCGCTCTATTCGTCGATCCTCGAAACACAGCGCAATCAGCCCGAAGACACGACCGCCGACGCGATCATGGCGGCTGTGCACCAGGTCACGCACACGGTGCACGCCAAGGCCGTGGTGTGCTGGACTAAGTCCGGCTCGACCGGCCTGCGCGCCGCGCGCGAGCGGCCGGAGGCACCGATCATCGTGCTGACGCCGATGGTCGAGACCGCGCGCAAGCTCGCGCTCGGCTGGGGCCTGCACTGCGTGACGACCGAAGACGCGCACGACCTCGACGACGTCACCGACCGCGCAGCGAAGATCGCCTATCAGGAAGGCTTCGCGCGCCCGGGCGAGCGGGTTGTGGTCACTGCCGGCGTCCCGCTGGGAACGCCAGGTTCGACCAACCTGCTGCGCGTGGCCTTCGTCGGGCCGAAATAACCGTCAGATATCCTGCCCGTCCACGCTGCGGGTCAGCGCGTCGATGTGCTTCTGCGCGCCGTCGAGTTGTGGATCGAGCTCCAGCGCCTTGCGGTAGAGCTTCAGCGCGCCGGCCTTGTTGCCGTATTCCTCGAGCAGATTGCCAAGCTCATAGAGCGCTGCGAACTGGCGCGGGTTCAGGATGATGACCCGCTCCAGCGATGCAATCGCGCCGGAATCGTCGTTCAGCGTGCGCTGCAAATTCGCCCGCGCGTGCCAGCCCTCGGCATAGGTCGGCGCCACGCCGTTGACCGCCTCCAGCAGTTGCCTGGCGGTATCCTTGTCGCCACCCGCGAGCGCCGCGCCGGCGCGCGTCATCAGAAGATCGACGCTCGGACTGCCTGATTGCAGGAAGATGCCGCCGATCTTGTCCTCGATCGGCTTGGCTTCGTCCGTCGAACCCGCGCGCTTCAGCTGACCGAACAGCGCGTCGAGCGACGGCGGAGTCGGCGTGGTGACGGCCATCGCCGAAACCGGCAACAGCAGCGCAAAGAGGAAGGCGGTGAAGCGCATGAGCGGATTTTACCGGACGCGCTCCGCCAGCGCCACAGGAACCGGTCCGCCTTCGACCCAATCCACCAGCTCGGCGACATGGACCAGCGGCGGTGCCTCAGGCCCCGCCAGATGCGAGAGGCAGCCGATATTGCTGCTCGCCACCATGTCGGCCTGGGCGAGCGCAATATTGCCCAGCTTGCGTTCGCGCAGCGCCCCCGCGATGTCCGGCTGGAGGATGGAGTAACTGCCCGCCGAGCCGCAGCACAGATGTCCTTCCGGGATCGTGGCGACCTCGAACCCTGCCGCTGCCAGCAGCGCCTCCCCCTTGCCAGCCAGCTTGAGCCCGTTCTGCAGCGAACAAGCGGCATGCCACGCCACCCGCAGGTGCCGGGATTCCCGCGGCACGGGCTCAGCCAGATTGAGAAAATCCAGGCAGGCGGCGGAAAATGCCCGCGCACGGCCGAGCCAGTTAGGATCGTCCAGGAATAGGTGCGGAAGATCCTTGAGATGCGAGGAGCAGCCGGTCGCCGTGATCAGCACACCCTCAAATGAGGCCGCGCCACCCGCCCGCTCGAACGCCTCGATGGCGCGGCGGGCCCAGTTCTTGGCGTCCTCGCTGCGGCCGAGATGGTGAACGATCGCGCCGCAGCAGCCGGCGCCCTCCAGCGGCACCAGTTCGATCCCGCGCCGCGCCAGCACCCGCGCTGCCGCGGCGTCGATGTCCGGCGCGATCGCGGCCTGCACACAGCCGGGCAGCAGCGCCACCCGCCGGGCGTTCGGCAGCACCGCGCGCGGCAGCGACACCGGCCCGCTGAGGGCGGTATGCGCGCCAAGCCGCGCCATGTGCTGCAAGCGCCCGGGCAACAGCGACACCAGCGGCCCCATCAGCCGCGCAACGAACAAACCCGCCCGCACGAGTGCCGGGCGCGGCATCACGGTCGCGATCAGCCAGCGTAGCAACTTGTCGCCCAGTGGGCGACGATAGGTTGTCTGGATATGCGTGCGCGCCGCATCCACCAGCCGCGCATAGTCGACGCTGGACGGGCAGGCGGTGCGGCAGGCGAGGCATGACAGGCAACGGTCCACATGCAGCACCGTCTCCGGATCAGGCGAACCGCCCTTCTCCAGCATGTTCTGCATCAGCACGATGCGCCCGCGCGGCCCGTCGCGCTCGTCTCCGAGCAACACGTAAGTGGGGCACGTCGCCGTGCAGATGCCGCAATGAACGCAGGCGCGCAGGTTCTTCTCCGCCTCGGCGAGATGCGGATCGGTCAGTTGCAGCGGCGTGAACGCGGTGCGCATTACACCCCGTCCCACATGCGGCCTGGATTGAACAGACCTATCGGATCGAACGCGGCTTTCACCCGGCGCGTGATCTCCAGGCGCGCCTCGTCCTGCGGCTCGAACACCGCGATTTTCTCGCGCGTGTCTTCATCGGCACGCACCAGCGTGCAATAGCCGCCGAAGCGGTTGGCGACCGGACGCACGGTGTCGCTGCCAGGCACTGTGCCGACCCAGATCAGCCCACCCGCCCAGTCGGCCAGCCACAACGGCGCGTCGATTGCCTCGGCGACCTCGGCGGCACTCGCCGGCGGCACAAAGGCACGCCACACGTCGAAAGGCGCGTCGTCGAACACGTCGCCATTGGCAAGCGCGCGGAACGCAACCTCGCCCTCCGGCACCTCGATCATCTCCATGCCGGTCAGTGCGCGCAGCATCGCGCATTTCTCCGCCAGCGGCTGCTCCTCGCCCTCAAGCCGGATCAGCGCATTGCCGTGGCTGAACGCCAGCCCGGTCGCCTCCAGCGGCGATGACCACACCTTGCGCAACAGCGCGAAACCATCCGCGTTCGACAAGCCCCGCACCATCAGCGTGGTGCTCAGCGGCGGCTTGGGGAACACACGCAAGGTCACTTCCGTCAGCACGCACAGCGTGCCGAATGCGCCGCATACCAGCTTGGGCACGTCGAAGCCGGTGACGTTCTTCACCACCTTGCCGCCACCCTTGAACGCCTCGCCCAGCCCGTTCACGCCGCGGATGCCGAGCAGGTGATCGCGCGCCGCGCCGGAGCGGATGCGCGCCGGCCCCGCCAGGTCGCAAGAGATCGCGCCGCCGATCGTGCCCGCACCCGGCTCGCGGCCCAGCAGCGGTCCCCAATCCGGCGGATCGAACCCGAGCCGCTGGCCCTTCTGCGCCAACACCGCCTCGATCTCCGCGACGGGCGTGCCCGGCCTGGCGGTGATGATGAGCTCTTCCGGCTGGTACGACACGATCCCGCTCAGGCCCGATACGTCGAGTACCGATCCCATCGTCACCACCGCGCGCCCGAACGCTTGCTTCGTGCCCGCGCCGACGATCTCGAGCGGCGATTGCCATTCGCGCGCCTGGTGCACGGCCTCGATGACGTCGACTTCGCTGGCAGCAATGTGTGTGGGCATTCCAATTACTCTGTCATGGCCCGCAAAAGCGGGCCATCCAGTTGAAATCCTGCCTCGAGCTTGCAGAAAAGTTCGCGATCACCTTGCAACGCCATCGCTGACGTCACCTGGATGGCCCGCTTTTGCGAGCCATGACAATTGGGGTCGGAAAGATCGAGAACGAGCACTTCAAAACCTGGGCAAGTTCGCGAACGGCAACCTGCCGTCCTTCACATGCATATGCCCCTGCTCGACGCAGGCCGACAAGGTCGGAAACACCTTGCCGGGATTGAGCAGCCCGCCCGCGTCCCAGGCACATTTCAGGCGATGCTGTTGCTCCAGGTCGGCCTCGGCGAACATCACCGGCATCAGGTCGCGCTTTTCCACACCGACCCCGTGCTCGCCGGTTAGCACGCCGCCGACCTCCACGCACAGGCGCAGGATGTCGGCGCCGAAGGCCTCGGCCCGCTCCAGCTCGCCGGGCTTCATGGCATCGAACACGATCAGCGGATGCAGATTGCCGTCACCGGCATGGAACACGTTGCAGAATCCGAGCCGATGCTCCGTCGACATCTGCGCCATCCGCTCCAGCACCCGCGGCAGCGCGTGGCGCGGGATAGTGCCGTCCATGCACAGCATGTCGGGCGCCAGCCGCCCCATCGCCGGAAATGCCGCTTTGCGCCCGGCCCACAGCCGTGCGCGTTCAGCCTCGGTCGCCGCCTCGCGCACGTCAGCGCCGTTCGCCCGCGCGATCTCGCCGATGCGTGCGAAGGCGTGATCCACGTCGGCCTGCACGCCGTCCGCGTCGATGATCAGCACCCCGCCCTCCGCCACCGGATAGCCCGGCGCCGAATGGGCCTCGACCGCTTCGATGCAGCGTCGGTCCATGAACTCCATTGCAGCGGGCACGATGCCTGCGCCGATGATATCGGCGACGCACTGCCCTGCCGCCGGCACCGTCCCGAACGCCGCCAGCAAGGTCCGCGTCACCGGCGGCTTGGGCAGGATGCGCAAGGTCGCTTCCACCACCACCCCCAGCAAGCCTTCCGAGCCCGCAACCACGCCCAGAAGATCGAGCCCACCGGCGCCGAATGCCTTGCCGCCGAGCCGCAGCCGCTGGCCCGACATCAGCACGATCTCCACGCCCATCAGGTTATTGGTGGTAAGGCCGTATTTCAGGCAATGAAGCCCGCCAGAATTCTCCGCAACGTTGCCGCCGATGGTGCAGGCGATCTGCGACGAGGGATCGGGCGCGTAGTAGAAGCCGGCGCCCTCAACTGCGCGCGTGATGCCAAGATTGGTCACCCCCGGCTCCGCCACCACACAGCGATTCTCCAGGTCGATCTCCTTGATCCGGCTCATCCGCGTCAGCGACAGCAGGATGCCATCGGCCCGCGGCAATGCCCCGCCCGACAACGAGGTTCCCGCCCCACGCGGCACGATCGGCACGCCATGCGCGCTGGCGTAGCTCAGCACCGCCGCCACCTGCTCCGCGGTGCGCGGCAGCACGGTGACCAGCGCCTTCTGGCGATAGGCCGTCAGGGCATCGCCGTCGAACGCGGCGAGGCCGGCCGCATCCGCCACCACGCCGTCAGGCACGATGACACGCAGCGCCGCGACGATGTCGTCGCCATGCGCAATAATCTCAGGATCGGGTTTGGGAAGCTCCACGCGCGCGTCCGTTGCTATCGCACGAACGCTAACACAGGCCGGGACTTAGCCCTGGCGCGCCTTGAAGCGCGGGTTCTTCTTGTTGATCACGTAGACGCGGCCCTTGCGGCGGACGACGCGGCAGTCCTTGTCGCGCTTCTTGAGCGAGCGGAGGGAGTTGCGAACTTTCATGGTCTTAAGGCCCTGGATTGGGCCTTCAGGCCCTCGAAAGAGGCGCGGAAACTATGCGGGCGGTCCCGGAGTGTCAACCCGCTGAAAATCCAGCGTTTCCGCCATTTTCAGGCCATTTAGGACCGTGCTAATGGGTCAGGTGGTCTGCTTCGGGCCTTATGACGGGTGGAACGGTCGCATGCAACTTCTGGTCAAAGCCGCCCTCGCCGCCTTGGCCCTCACGCTGGTGGCCACGCCGCCCGCCGAGGCCAAGCGTCCGCGGCGCCATAACGTGGCGCCGGCGCCGGTCGCGCCGCAGCCGCCCGGGCCACAGGACATCAAGTTCGCGCAGTTCATCCAGGACTTCCGGACGACCGCGCTCGCCGCCGGCATCACGCCCGCGACCTATGACCTGGCGATGAGCGGCCTGCACCGCGCCGCCTCGATCGAAGGCCTGAACGCGTCGCAGCCCGAATTCGTGAAGCCGATCTGGAACTACCTCGACAGCGCCGTATCGTCGACGCGCGTCGCCGACGGCCGCCGCAAGCTGGCGGAGAACGCGGGTGTGTTAGCGACCATTGAAGCAAAGTACGGCGTGCCCGCCGAAATCCTGGTGTCGATCTGGGGCAACGAGACCGACTTCGGCCGCGGCAATGGCGAATTCAACATCTTCCAGGCGCTGGCGACACTCGCCTATGACGGGCCACGCGCCGAGTTCGGCAAGACCGAATTGCTCAACGCGCTGAAGATGCTGCAACAGGAGCGTCTTGATCCGAAACAGATGACCTCATCCTGGGCCGGCGCTTTCGGCCAGCTCCAGATGCTGCCGTCCACGTTCCTGAAAAGCGCCGTCGACGGCGACGGCGACGGCAAGCGCGACCTCTGGAACTCGTCCGCCGACGCGCTCGCGTCCGCCGCGGTGGAAGTGTCGACCGACGGTTGGGAACGCGGTCATGGCTGGGGCTACGAAGTGCGCCTGCCGCCCGACTTCCCGTACGAGCTGGCGAACGGCGATTTGCTCAAGACTGTAACCGACTGGGGTCGCCTCGGCGTGCGCACCATCGACAACCGCGTCATGCCGATCGACCTGGAACAGGCGACGATCATCATCCCCGCAGGACGGCGCGGGCCAGCCTTCCTCACATTCAACAACTTCAAGGTGATCCTGAAATACAATTTCGCGATCTCCTACGCGCTGGCGGTGTGCACGCTGGCCGATCAGATCGCGGGGCGTCCCGGCATCTTCAATCCCTGGCCGCGCGACGAGCAGCCGCTCAGCCGCGACGAGCGCGTCGCCATGCAGAACGCGCTGGTGAAGCTCGGTTATCCGTTGGACAAGATCGACGGCGTACTGGGCCGCGGAACGCGGGCGCAGCTGCGCATCTATCAGAAGACCCGCGGCCTGCCAGCCGACGGCTTCCCGACCATGGCGCTGCTCGCGGCCATCCTCACCGAAGTGAAGCAGAAGGGTTTGTAATCTCTCCCGCTTGCGGGAGAGGTCGGCGAGCATCGCGAGCCGGGTGAGGGCTCGCAGTCCCGTGCCAATTTCCCCTCACCCGAAAAACGCTTCGCGTTTTGTCGGCCTCTCCCGTGAACGGGAGAGGTAACTAGCCCTTTGCCACGGGCGTCTCGATGTCTTCCTCGACGATCTCGAGATCGGGCGGAATGACGCCGGCGTTGCGCAGGGTCGGCGACAGCCACTGATAGATCGCCAGTCCCGCCAGCAGCACGCCGCCGAACACATACGGCACATAGGGTGACTGCTCGTACATCCAGCCGATCAGCGGACCGCCGATGAAACCCATGGCAGACGCGCCGCCGATCACGCCGGCCACCGCGCCCTGCTCATGCGGCGACACCGACAACGACGCGCCGGTGGTAAAGCCCGGGCGCGCCATGCCGAAGCCGAGGCCTTGCGCCGCCAATCCGATCACCAGGATCGGGAAGCTCGCCGTGAACAGGAACACCACGCAGCAGAGAATGGCTGCTGCCAGCCCGATCGTCGTCATCAGCCGCGACGAGATCGTCAGGTAGCGCACGATCACGAACTGCGCGAACAGCGCCGCCACCGAGGACGAAATTTGCCCGACCGAAATGTAGTACGGCTGCGCCTTCGCGGGCAGGTGCAGCATGTCGATGAAGAAGAAACCCATCGTCTGCACCGGCACAGTGCTCGCGGTCGACAGCACGATGGAGAAGATTACGAAGGGCAGGATGCGCGGGTCGTGCCATTTCACCTGGCCGACTGTGCGGTGGGCGAACGCCTTGGGCGGCGTGCGCTCGGGAAGCAGGAACCAGATCAGCGCGGCGCTCGCCAGCGCGAGGCCGGAGATGAAATAGAACGGCGCCAGCAGTCCGAACGGCGAGAACACGCTGGCGATCGCCGGACCGACGGCGGTGCCGAGCCCGAACGCCGAGCCGACCAGCGCCATACCCTGCATGCGCTCCTGCGGCGTGGTGCGGTCGGCGACATAGGCCTGCGCCGCCGGCGACGCGCCGGAACCGAGCAGGCCGTACAGCGACCGCGAGACGATCATCAGCGGAAACACCAGGAACGCCGGCAGCCAGCGGTCGAGACCACCCAGCATCACGCTCGCGAACAGCGCGAAGGATGCGGCGAACGAGATCAGGCCCAGCAGCAACACGGGCTTTCGCCCCCAATGGTCGCTGCGCTTGCCCCAGAACGTCGCCGACACCACCCAGATCGCCGCCGAGACAGCGAACACGGTCGTGGTCTCGACCTCGCTCAGATGCAGCTGGCGCGACAGCGGCGGCAGGATGTTGAACAGCACCGTCTGCCCCGCCCCCATGCAGCACAGGCTGACAAACAGGATAAAGAACGCGCGGCTGCGCTCCGCCGGCGTGGTGACCTGCAATACGCCGTGCTGGGCTAAAGGATCGGGAGATTTGTCGGGCGCCATGACGCGCCCTTACCACCGCAAACC
>Ga0070666_10000359_pt1 | contig 28677 bp, 25 predicted proteins | sample KBSS23metaG_FD_64677 | JGI IMG/M metagenome (GOLD analysis project Ga0070666, IMG submission 64677) | Switchgrass rhizosphere microbial communities from Kellogg Biological Station, Michigan, USA - KBS S2-3 metaG | ecosystem: Host-associated > Plants > Roots > Rhizosphere > Soil ... | reverse complement strand
GGACCAGCCTTTCGTCGCCTTTTTGCGACGCACACCTTTGCTTGCCGGCCCTTCCGCGCTAGATTCCGCGCCAGGACACGCGTATGGACAGGGGTATGGGTGCTCGATGGCAGCTCGGTGCGCGAGCCGCGACAATTTTATTTGTCGCGGCTGCCGCTGTCCCGTGTCATGCCGGCATCATATTGACGACGAGCGGGAACGTCGCGACTGCGGACATCTCCTTGAGCAGCGGCAGCCAAACCTACACCGCGCAGGTCACTATCACATTCGATACGGTTGCTAACCTTACTGCCGCGGAACTTGGCTTGACCGCGTACCTGATCGATCCGAGTGATCCCGTCTTGCTCGCGCGGCTGCCCGCCTGTGCCATACCGTTGCTGGGCTGCACGACCGTCGATCCGAATTTCCCGCTCATGATCACCGTTGAGCCGCTCAATCTGCCGTGGCTGTTCGCATCCGGCTTCGATGCTGACGATCCGCCGGGCGCCGACCTGAGCTTCACGAATACCTATGAGATCGAAGTTCACACGGATGCGCTGAGCTACGTAGCATGGAGCCCCTATCGGTTGTTCAAGGGTCCGGTCAACGGCTTTCTGAACGACATTACCGAGGACGTGCTCGCAGGCAGCGTGCGCGCGCGCGGGCGGGGCGGGTCGTTTTCGCAGTTCCTGCTGGTCAGTGATACGCGATTGTCGTCGAGCGTAGAAACGTTGAAAGAGAACGATCTGCAAGCGCGCATTGTCGCCGCTCCACTGGACTCGGCCCTGCAGGCGAACCTGCTCGCTCTGCTTGCCGCGTTGCAAACGGCGGTTGCCGCCTTGGACTACACGACCGCGATTGGCGACTTGGACCAGCTCATGGGCACGATCCAGACACACGCCGGCATCGACGTGGCGAATGTGTGGAATTCGGACCGAAGCGTGACCAATGACGCAGGCGAGATACTGGCATTGGCCCAGACCTTGCGTTTCACCTTGGTCCGGTTGCAAAACGGTCATTGAAGCATCAGGAGGGGGCATGGAAATCCAGACCAGATTGGCAGCGTCCCTGCTCGGGTGGTTGGCATATGCGTCAATTGCCTGCGCCGACGTAATCGTCAACGCGAGCGGCAATTCGGCGGTAGCCGATATCGCACTTGCCGGCGCCGGCGTCACCTACAGGGCACAGGCGACAATCGCGTTCGATGCCGCGCAATATCTCAGCCCCACAGAATTGAATCTGTCCGCGCAGGTCGTCGATCCGCTCGATCCGGCGCTGGTTGCACGGTTGCCTGCGTGCGTGAATCCGCTGCTGGGCTGCGTCAGCATCGATGCGAACTTTCCGGTGTTGATCAGCGTGGAGCCGCTGAACCTGGGTGCCGGCAACTTGAGTTTCCGCAACACCTACGAATTCGAGGTGCACACGGCGAATCTCACTTACGCGCCATACAGCCGGTACCGGCTGTTCAAGGCCCCCGTAAACGGCATGTTCGCCGATACGACTGAGGCGATCGAGAGCGGCAGCGTGCGGGCGCGTGGGCGCGGAGGATCGTTCTCGCAATTCCTCCTCGTGCTGGACGCGCGCCCGTCGCAGGTCGTGGAGCTGCAGAAGAATTCAGCCCTGCAGGCGCGCATTGGATCGTCAGTTCTTACCGGCCCTCTGCAAGACACCTTGCTCGGCCTCCTCGGCAACGTCAACGCTGCCGTGGCCGCGTCGAATTACGTGCTCGCAATCAGCAATGTCGATCAAATCATGAACACCGTCCAGGCTCATGCCGGTGCCGATATCGCCAATACCTGGAACTCGAATCATTTGCTGGCCAACGATGCCGGTGACTTGCTGAGCTTGGCGCAGACCCTGCGTTATACGCTTGTCGTTCTGCAAGGCGGCCACTGAATTCGTGAACGGGCAGCCCTGGCCGATGCCGATTCGATTCACTGCCTATCCCCCGGACCGACCGGCACTCGTCCGCGTGTTCGACGAGAGTGAGCAAACCTACCGGCTCGGTCGCGCCTCCGATTGCGAAGTGTGCATCGACCACCCTTCGATTTCGCGCTATCACGCGGAGCTATCCGGCGCAGCCGAGGGCGAATCCGGCTGGCGGTTGCTCGACACCGCGAGCAAGAACGGGCTACGCATGAACGGCCACGCGACGTTGCATATCGACTTCACCGAGTCGGCATGGTTCGCCGTCGGCGATGTCTACTGTTGGCTGGAATTCATCGATGCGGCCGCCGCGCAGGCTTTCCGCGCCCAGGCCGAACGCCGGCGTCAGGGCTCGCGCGAACAGTCGCTACGCATCGCCGCACAGCTCGACGTCGGCGAACTGATCGCGCAAACTCTCGATGTCGTTCTCGAGCTGTCCGGACTGGAGCGCGGCTTCGTTCTCGTCGCCCCGCCCGGCGAGCCCTTGCGCGTGCGCGCGTGCCGCGGCCTGACCGCCGGAGATTTGTCCAAGGCCAGTTTCAGCGGCAGCGCCGCCGCGGTGGACCAGGCCGTGGACAGAGCTGAAGCCGTAGTGTGCTGCGATACCAACGAGTCGCCGTGGCTCGGCTTGCGCCCGAGCGTGCGCCTGGGCGGCATCCGCGCTGTGGTATGCCTGCCGTTGCAAATCGGCGATGGCGCGCGCGGGGCAATCTACGTCGACAGCCGCAAGCCGGGACCGCCGGTTACGGAACTCGACATGGAACTCATCCAGAGCGTAGCTCAGCACGCATCCGCGACAATTACCGCGAACCGTCTGCAGCACGAGGTGCAGCAGCTGATGATGGCAGCGGACCTGGACGAGGTCGCGCCGCGCTGGGATCAGCTGCGTCCTCTGTAAATGCCCGATATCGTGAGGCGCCGCGCGGTCGGCAGAAGCCCGCGTGGCAAGCGCCGCGAGCTGTTGCGCCAAGCGAATCCGCGTTATCTTGCGCGCATGGCAATAGCCGACGCTGCGGCGATTTCCGCAACCATGACCGGCCAGCTCGGCTTGTCCGAGCTGCGCACTGGTGACGTTCTGGCCGGCCGCTTCCGTATCGAAGCGATGCTCGGGCTCGGTGGTATGGGCGTCGTCTATCGTGCGTTCGACCAGTCGCTCGATCTCGACGTCGCGATCAAGCTGCTGCGGCCGGAGCTGGCGCGCAAGCCGGAAGCGTTCGAGCGCTTTCGCCAGGAACTGCTGCTCGCGCGCCAGGTGTCGAGTCCGCACGTGGTGCGCATCCACGACATCGCCCAGCACGACGGCCGCTGGTTCATCAGCATGGACTTCATCGATGGCGAGTCGCTGGAAAAGCGCATGGATCGCGTCGGCAAGTTGCCGCTGGATGAGACGCTGTCGACTACTCGTGATCTGCTCGACGGCCTGCGCGCAGCGCAGCAGCGCGGCGTGGTCCATCGCGATCTGAAGCCGGCAAATATCCTGCTGGATACCAAAGGTGCAGCCTACATCACCGATTTCGGCGTCGCCCGCAGTCTGGGCGCGACCGGCGCGACCGGCAGCGGCGTGATCGTCGGCACGCCGGAATACCTTTCGCCCGAACAGGCGCGAGGCGAAAGTGTGGACACACGCAGCGATCTTTATGCCGTCGGTCTGATCGTCTACGAGATGCTCGTCGGCACACTGCCGTTCAGCAGCGGTACGCCGGCGGAGACCGTGATGCAGCGCATCGTGCGGCCGCCGCCGGCGCTGGCGCAGGCGCGGCCAGACCTGCCGCCCTGGCTGCAGCGGTTCGTCGATCGCTTGCTCAAGCTCAATCCCGCGCACCGATTCGCGACTGCACAGGATGCGCTGCATGCACTGGAAACCCGGCGCGTGCCGCGCCAGCCGATCGACCGGCGCATCCTGCTCGGCGCGGCGCTGCTGATCGTCGCGGCGGCTGGCGCAGCCGAGTGGCTAGCTCGGCGTCCGGACATCACGCCAAAGGCGGTGCTTGCGCTGCCGGCAGCTGTACGCGTGGCGCTGATGCCGATCACCGCACCAGCGAACGATAGCGAGTTGCAAGCCGCTGCACGCGCGTTTGAGGAACATCTGCACACCTGGCTGCGCAGCGACAAGGATGTGTCCGTGGTTCCGCGACCGCGCATCCTGCAGGCAATCGCACGCACTGCTCCGGCCGCTACGCCTGAAACGTTGCAGCGACTGGCGCCGGAAGTTGCCCAGGCGGCGAGCGCGAATCGGATTCTGCGCGGGGAACTTTCGCGTACCCCGCGGGGTTTGAGCGTCAGATTCAGCGCCGCGGAAGTCGGATCGACGGCACCAGGGCAGGAAGTAGTGCTGCAGGGTGGCGACCTGCCGGCTTTGTTCACAGCGTACGCGCAGCAACTCCCCGCGTTTTTGCAAGCTAGCGGCTTCCGCGTTGCAGTGCCGCCGGCGCTCGCAGCTGCAGCAGTGGGCGCCTATGGCCAGGCACTGCTGGATCTCGATGCAAAAAAAACCGGCGCGGCGAGCGAAGTGCTTGCGCAGCTGTCGGCAGCGGAGGCAGACACCGTGCTCGTCGCGGCCGCGCGCCTGCGGGCGGGGGAAGCGACGCCACAGGACGCGTCCGCACAGAACGCTCGCGATGCGGCGATCAAACAGTTCGCGCAGGACGCCACACCGGCGGGCCTGGAGTTGTATGCGCAGGCGCTGAGCGGCAACGGCGAGGACGATCGCGCCGTGCCGGTGTGGGCGCGGGCGGCGCGCGAATACCCGCACGACCCCGCATTGCTGCTGGCCGATGCGGACGCGTTGCGTGAGCACGGCGAGGGCGCCAAAGCACTGGACGCGCTCAAACAGTACGTGGCCGCGAACGCCGATGATGCGCGCGCCTGGTTTCTGCTCGGGCGCACCGCGATCGAGCAGAGCCAAGCGCGCGACGCCGTGGAAAATTATCTGCTGCACGCACAAACGCTGAATACGCTCGCGCGCGACAGCGCGGGCGAGGCGGAAACCCGCAACGCGCTCGGCATCGGTTATGAGCGGCTCGGCGAGCTCGAAGCCGCGGCCGACGAATACGGGCGCGCAGTGGCCATCCGCGACAAGCTAGGCGACACCGCGGGTTTGGCCAAATCGCTGCGCAATCTGGCGATAGTGCAAGCGGAACTGGGCCACCGCAGCGATGCCGAACGCACACTGGCGCGCGCGAAAGTTGTGCTGGACACGCTTGGCGATCGCGCCAGCCTCGCTTTGCTTTACAACGATCGCGGCGTTGTTGCGGAAGACGGTGGCGATTTCGCCGAAGCGCTGTCGTTCTACCGCCAGGCTTATGCTATCCGGCAGCAACTCGAAGATGCGCCGGCAATTGCCGAGAGCCTGAACAACATCGGCTACGCCTCGTATCGCATGGGCGATTACGACAATGCCAGCGCCTATTGGACTCAGGCGCTGGCGCAGTTCACGAAACTCGACGATCGCACCGGTATCCTGCACATCCAGCAGAATTCGGCGCTGCTGCAGGTCTCGCGCGGCCAATTCGCGAACGCGCGCAAGGCGCTGACCGATTCGCGCGACTACGCGCAGGCACACCAGCTGCCGGAGGAGGCGGCTGTTGCTGATGTAAGTCTGACCGAGCTGTCGCTGCTCGAAGGCCGCTACGCCGCTGCGCAGGATTCGGTTGAACAGGCGGCAAAAGTGTTCTCGCGGCGCGGTGACGAGCGCGGGTTGGCCGAAAGCGCATTGTTGCGCGCGCGCGTGGCGACCGCGCTGGGGCAGGTTGATGAGGCGACGAAACTGCTGGCTGTAATCGATCGCAAGCGCCTGAACGAAGAGCAGGCCGCAGAGTTTCTGCTCGCCTCTGCACAGAACGCCGCGCAGAAGAACGAGCGCAAGCTGCAGGCGACGCAACTGGATGCCGCCGCTGAGGCCGCGGCCAAGGCGCACAGTGGCGAACTCTCGATGCGCATCGAGTTCGAGCGCGTGCGCATGGCGTTGGCCATGCGCGACAACGCGCGCGCCGCGAGGCTGCTCGCCGACGTGCGCAAGCAGAACACGCGCCTCAACGACACGCCGATGCGGCTGCGATGGCTGGAACTCGAAACCGCGGTGGCTTTGCGCGCCGGCGATCCCGCCGCGGCGGGATCGCATTACCGCGAAACGCTGCCGCTGCTCAAGACGGCAGGTCGCTACGCCGGCGCAAGCCTGTTGCACGCGTTGGGCGCCACCGCTTTCAGCAGCCGTGCCGAGGATGCCGCGGCCGCACGCCAGGCCGCCACGGCCGCGCAGACGCAGTTGCTCGCCGACGCACCGGAAAGCGCGCGCGTGGCGCTCGCATCGGAACTCGCGCGCCGGCTGGATGAGGAGTCAGGAGAAACGCATGGCAAGTGAGCAAACACCGGCGCCGCATGCGCTCAAGGGCAGGCTCGATGAACTGCTGCTGCAGCAGCGCGAACTTTCGACTCGCTTGCGCCACGGCCAGGACCAGTTCAAGCGCCTGGCACGTTCGGTCTGGATGGTGCAGGAGCAGGAGCGGCGCAAGCTCGCGCGCGAACTGCACGACGGTATTGGCCAGAATCTCACCGCAATCATCAATCTGCTTGGCCTCGCCCTGACACGCCCGGAATCGCAGCGCGAGGACTTGGAGAAGGCGCGCACACTGGCGGAGATGACGCTGCAGGAAACCCGCGAACTCTCGCGTTTCCTGCGCCCGACAATGCTGGATGATCTGGGTCTGGAGCCCGCTTTGCGCTGGTTGGCGCGCACCATGGCGCAGGCGAACGACTGGCAGATCCGCGTTGACCTGCCCGCAGCGATGCCGCCGCTCAATGGCGACCTTGCCACGCTCGTGTTCCGCGCATTCCAGGAAGGCCTGACCAACGCCGCGAAATATGCTCACGCGAAGAATGTCGACATGGGTTTGCAGCAGCAGGGGCGACGCCTGCATCTGACGGTCGGCGACGATGGCGTGGGCAGTGGCATCGAGACGAATGTGTCAGGCGGCGCTTCGGCGCAAGGCAGCGGCCTGGGCGGCTTGCGTGATCGGGTTCGCGCCTACGACGGCGAATTGCACGTAGAATCCGCTCCAGGGCAGGGTTTCCGCATCACCATGGATATCCCGCTGCCACCCGAAGAGGGCACTGCATGATTCGCATTCTGCTCGCCGACGATCACACAGTGCTGCGCGAGAGTCTCGCCGCCGTGTTGCGCACGAGCAATGATTGCGTGGTCGTCGGCGAAGCAAATGACGGCATCGAAGCGATCGAACGCGCCATGGAGCTGCGTCCGGACATTGCTGTAGTCGATATTTCCATGCCGCGCCTGAGCGGCATCGAAGTGACGCGGCGCATTGTCACGCAGCTGCCGCATACGCGCGTGCTGGTGCTGACGATGCATGAAGAGGAAGAGTACGTCCTGCACATGATCCGTGCCGGCGCCGCGGGATACATGATCAAGCGCGCGGCGACGTCGGAGCTGCTTTCCGCCGTGCGCACCATCGCTGCTGGCGGCGTGCACTTCGGCGCGCACGCGGCACGCGCCCTGGCCATGCAACTGCAGCATCCGCAAGCGCTGTCGGAGGATCCCTACGGTTCGCTGTCGCCGCGCGAACGCGAGGTGTTGCACCTGGTCGTGGACGGCCTGAGCACCAAGGAGATCGCGCGCCAGTTGGACATTACCGTCAAGACCGCGGAAAACCACCGTTGCCGCATCCTGGAAAAGCTCGACGTGCGCAATAGCGCCGAGCTGGTGCGATATGCGATGCGCAAGCGGCTCGTTGAATGAGTTCAGCCTTCGCCGAACCGCTGTAACGTCTGCGCGTAGCCCGGTGCCGTCGGTTCATGCATGAAATAGACGAATGCTTCGCTCCAGCCGCTGGCGGCGATGCGCTCGGCCCAGCGTTTCAAGTCGTCTTCGGAATAGACCTCCAAACGTAATCGCACGTAGCCCCAGGGAGCGGTTTCAACGAGCAGGGGCGGCGCATTGTCCTCGCGCTCGGACAACACCAGCGCGGCGTTCGCCGCGCGCAGCAGCGCGTAGACTTCATCGTCGAACCAGCTCGCGTTGCGGAATTCGAACGCGGCCATATGGCCTTGCGGCAGCAGCTGCAGAAACTCGCGCAAGCGCCCCGGGTCCTTCTTTTGGAACGGCGCGAGCTGGAACAGTACCGGACCGCGCTTGGCTCCCAGGGACGCGAGATTGCGATAGAGAAACTCCACGGAATCGGCAGCGGCTTCCGGTTTCAGGCGCGCATCGTGCGTGATACGCCGTGAGGCCTTGATCGCGAAGCGAAACGCCGCCGGCGTCGCCTGCGACCATTTTTCCAGCACTATGGTCTTAGGCATCTGATAGAACGTGTTGTTGATCTCCACTGTGGGCAGGCGTTGTGCATACCATTCCAGCATCGCTTCCGGCTTGATCTTCTGCGGATAGAAGCTGCCCTGCCATTCCTTGAACGAATAGCCGCTGGCGCCTGCGTAAACCCGGACCATTGCTTAGAATCCGAAAGTGGCAAAGAAAACTCTAGGCGAATACTCCGCCAAGCGGAGCTTCGACGCTACTCCCGAGCCGGCTCCAAAAGTCGCCAAAGGGCAGGGCGGACCGCTGCTGTTCGTCGTGCAGCAGCATCGTGCGCGCAGGCTGCACTACGATTTCCGCCTGGAGTGCGATGGTGTTCTGCTGTCGTGGGCGGTGCCGAAGGGGCCATCGCTCGATCGCAACGAGAAGCGCCTCGCGGTGCACGTCGAGGATCACCCCTACGACTACGCGTCGTTCGAAGGCGTCATTCCGCCGAAGCAGTACGGTTCCGGAGAGGTCATCGTCTGGGATTGCGGCGTCTACAGTCCCGATGAAGAGGGACTGTGGTTTCACGATCGCGCCGAAGCCGAACGCCAGATTCGCCAAGGCATGGAAAAAGGCAAGCTCAGCATCCAGCTGCGCGGCGTGAAGCTCAAGGGCTCATTTGCGCTGGTGCGCACCAAGCAGGCGAAAAGCTGGCTGCTGATCAAGCACAAGGATCGTTTCGTCAGCACTGACGACGTCACGCTGCAGAACCGTTCGGTGCTGTCGAACATCGCCGTCGAAGAAATGAAGTATGCGCCGGCGCATCGCCTGCCGGCGGCTCAGCTGGTGCCGGCGGGAAACGTCACGCAGAGGCCGACAAGGCTCGAACCGATGCACGCGGAATCGGGGACTGCGCCTTTTAACGATCCGGACTGGTCGTGGGAACCCAAACTCGACGGTTATCGCGCGCTCGCGTTCATCGATTCGGGCGCAGTCAGTTTGCGCTCGCGGCGCGGGCTGCAACTTGCCGGCGCGTTTCCGGCGCTGACGGCGGAACTTGCCGGGCAGGGCGTCGATGGCATGATCCTCGACGGCGAAATCGTCGCGCTCGACGCCGCGGGCAAACCGTCGTTCAACACGCTGCAGAACCGAGTACAGCTAAAAACAACGCGCGATATTGCAGCAGCCGACCGGAATGTGCCGACGCTGTTCTTCGCGTTCGATCTGCTTTTTTTTGCCGGCATTGATTTGCGTGCGCGTCCGTATGCGGAACGCCGACGTTATCTCACGCAATGTCTGCTGCCGTCGCCGCTCGTGCAATTCGTGCATGCCCAGGAGGATGGCATCGCCCTGCACGCGGCTGCGCTTGCCAGCGGCTTCGAAGGCGTAATCGGCAAGCGCCGCAATTCCAGATACGAAGCCGGCAAGCGCTCCGCGGCCTGGCTCAAGGTGAAGCCGACGCAGAGCGCGGATTTCGTCATCGGCGGCTACACGAGCGGGATCGGCGCGCGCGCGCAGTTCGGTGCGCTACTGGTCGGCTACTGGGACAAAGGCAAGCTGCGCTACGCCTCGCATGTCGGCTCCGGGTTCAATGATCGAGCCATCAAGCAAGTGCAGGCGAGTCTGGCGCCGCTGAAAACGCGCACGTGCCCATTTGTGGAAAAGCCCGTACTGAACGGGCCAACGACCTGGGTCAGGCCGGAACTTGTCGCCGAAGTGCGTTTCCAGGAATGGACCGGCGACGGCGCGCTGCGCGCACCGGTGTTCCTGCGCTTGCGCGACGACATCGACGTGAAATCAGTGCGGCGCGTCGAAACGAAACCGCAGACGCAAGGGCAGGGACAGGGCGAAGACATAGACCCGATTCTCACCCAGCTGGAATCGAAGAAGAACGCGTTCGAGCTGGTCGTCGGCGCGCAGCGCGTGCGCCTGACGCATCTGGATCGGGTTTACTGGCCAGCGGATCCTGCGATGAAACAGCCGGCGCTGACGAAGCGCGATCTGCTGCGCTATTTCGCGCAGGTATCGCCCTACATGTTGCCGCACCTGGCCGACCGGCCGCTGACGATGATCCGCATGCCCGATGGAATCAACGGCCAGCGCTTCTTCCAGAAGCACTGGGAGCAGGAGCGTCCCGACTTTGCCGAAACGATCACCGTGTTTTCCAGCAGCAAAGAGGAGAGCCACGAATACCTGTTGTGCAACAACTTGGCCACGCTGCTCTGGCTTGCGCAGTCCGGCACGCTGGAATTCCACGTCTGGCATTCGCGCGCGCGGCTCGGTTCCGACACGCAAAATCGCAACGTCGATTACGCGGGTTCCCTGGAGTCGCTCGAAGCCTCGATTCTGAATTTTCCCGACTATGTCGTGTTCGACATCGACCCGTACATCTACTCGGGCAAGGAAGCCGCGGGCGCCGAACCGGAGTTGAACACCATCGCGTTCGAGAAAGGCAAGGAAGTCGCATTCTGGCTGCGCGAACTGCTGCACGAAATGAAGCTCGACCCTATCGTGAAGACTTCAGGCAAGACCGGCCTGCACGTGTTCGTGCCGATCAAGCGCACGATCGATTTCGATGCGGCGCGCCACGTCTGCGAACTGGTCGGCCGGCACTTGCTGCGCCAGCACCCGAAAGTGATCACGATGGAATGGAGCATCCCCAAGCGCACCGGGAAAATCTTCATGGATTTCAATATGAACGTGCGTGGCAAGACGCTGAATGTCGCCTATTCGCCGCGTGGCGCGGCCGGCGCGCCGGTGTCGATGCCGCTGACCTGGGACGAGCTGTCCGTGGCCCACCCGCTCGACTTTCGCCTCACAAATGTGATAGAAAAGTTAACCCAGTCTGGAGATGTCTGGCGCAACGCATTGAAGAACAAACAAGATTTGCAGCGTGCGTTAGACAAGACTTGAGCAGCGGAGAGTGTCATGGCGGCACGTTCAATCGCTTCACTCACAATCACATTCGGCCTCGTGGCGATTCCGGTGAAGCTGTATACGGCCACCGAATCCAGCCGCACGATCTCATTCAACCTATTGCACAAGACCTGCGGTTCGCGTCTGAAGCAGCAATACATCTGTGCGAAAGAAGATGTGATCGTGCCGCGCGACGAGATGGCGAAAGGCTACGAGTTCGCCAAAGACCAGTACGTGATGTTCAGCAACGAAGAACTGAAGGCGCTCGAGGAGGCCGGTACCGGCGCCGCCGACATCACCGAATTCATGCCGATCTCGGCGGTGGATCCGGTCTATTTCGACAAGGCGTATTACCTTGCGCCCGACAAGGGCGGTGCGAAACCGTACGCGCTGTTTACCAAGGCGCTGCGCGAGTCCAAGCGCTGCGCGATCGGCCGCTGGGCTGCGCGTGGCAAGCAATACATCGTGCTGATCCGTCCGGTTGAAGATGGCCTGATCATGCAGCAACTGCTGTACGCGGGCGAAGTACGTTCGATCAAGGACATCGACATTCCGCACATGGACGTCAAAGAGGCCGAACTCAAACTCGCCCGGCAGCTGATCGACCAGCAGACCTCCGACCGGTTCGATCCGAGCCAGTACACCGATGAAGTACGCGAACGCATCGAAACCGCGGTGCAGAAGAAAGTCGAGGGCCAGGAAATCACGCTTGCCGAAGCGCCCGAAGCGGGCAGCGCAAAAGTCATCGATCTGATGGAAGCGTTGCGCGCGAGCCTGGCGAGGAAAGGCGCACCGGCAAAAGGCGCCGATGCGAAGTCCGCCAAGGCGCGCAAAGGGCCGAAGGCAGTGGCGGCGTTGGAGCCGGAGATCACGCCGCGGCGCAAATCGAAGAAGTAGTACGCGACTCACCGCGGCTGCGGAGCCATAATCACTCGATGCAACAGCACTACGGCGTCGGCGACGTCGAAAAACTTCTGCGTCTGCCCAGGCGCACGCTGCGCGCCCTCGTCGCTGCGGGGTTTGTCACGCCGGAGCGCGGACCGCGCAACGCCTGGCGGTTTTCGTTTCAGGACCTGATCTTGCTGCGCACCGCGCAGGCGCTGGTCGAAGCGAATGTGCCGCCCCGCCGCATCACACAATCGCTGAAAGCGCTGCGCAAGCGGCTGCCGGAAGCCATGCCGCTGTCGGGTCTGCGCATCCGCGCGGTCGGCAATCGCGTGGTCGTGAGCGAGCGCGACGGCCGCTGGCAGGCGGATTCCGGCCAGTATCTGCTCGCATTCGAAGGCGACCCGGCGCAAGGCGCGCTCGGCGTGATCGCGCCGAAACCGGCGGACAGCATCGCGAAGCAGGACTGGTTCGAGCAAGCCGTCGCGTTGGAAAGCACTGACGCTGAAGCGGCACGCGCCGCATACGAGCGCGCGCTCGCGGCCGAACCTGCGCGCGCCGACGCGCGCTTGAATCTGGGCCGGTTGCTGCACGACGCGGGTGAGCTCGAGCAAGCTGAACGCGTCTATCGCGAGGCAGTACGCCTCGGCAGTCGCGACCCGTTGTTGCACTTCAATCTTGGGGTGCTGCTCGAGGACCTGCAACGCAAGACGGAAGCGATGGAGGCCTATGCCGCTGCGCTGCGCGAGGATCCTGAGCTTGCCGATGGCCACTACAACCTGGCGCTGCTGTATGAGGAATGCGGCCGTGCGCAGGACGCGATCCGCCACATGGCGCGCTATCGCAAACTCACGCGGCGTTGAGCGTTGAATCAACCTAAGCCCGGGAGTAGTCTGCTCAAGTTCAATCAAGGAGAACGACATTGCCGAAGAATGTGATCCAACACGTCGAATGGACTACCCGTCATCCCGCGCGTCTGCGCACATTTTTTACCAGCGTGTTCGATTGGACGTTTCATGATGCCATGCCCGGCTATACGCTGATCGAAGGCCTGGGCGGAATCTTCGAAGCGCCCGACCCGCAGATGCCGACTGTCATCACCCCGTACGTGAACGTGCGCGACCTGGGCGAGACGGAAAAGAGAATCACTGCAGCGGGCGGCCGCATCCACAAGTCCAAACAGGAAGTACCCGGCATGGGCTGGTTCACGCTGTTCTCCGATCCGGATGACAACATCATCGGCATATGGCAGCCGATGCAGGCAGCAGTGCAGAAACCTGCGCGCAAGAAAGCCGCCAAAAAAGCAGCAAAAAAATCCGCGCGCAAAGCTGCAAAGACCACCGGCAAGAAAGCCGTGAAAAAAACGGCAACGAAAAAGGCAGCGAAGAAAGCCGCGAGCAAGCGCGCGCGGCGGCGTTAGCCCGCGAGAGACTGTTTCTGTAGCTCGACGGGCCAACGGAAGAGCGTCCGCGACCACGGACAAAGGATGGGCGGGAGGTGCACGTGATCGGAGCGAAACCCATTGCGGCCGTTCTATGCATGGTGTTGGCCTCGACCGGCCTTGCGCAGTCGCACCAGCATGAGAATGGCGAGCGGTTGGGCGCGGTAAATTTCGCCACTTCGTGCAACCGACCGGCACAGACGAAATTCAACCGGGCAGTAGCGCTACTGCATTCTTTTCAATTCAGCCGAGCCATACAGGCATTTAACGAGGTTCTTGCAGAAGACGCGACGTGCGGAATTGCGTACTGGGGCATTTCGCTCAGTAATTGGGGTAATCCTTTCGCGCCAGGAATCAAGGACAACGCCCAATTGAAGCAGGGGCGGGAGAGTGCGGAGCGCGGCATCGGCGCAGGCGCAAAGACGCAGCGCGAACGCGCGTACCTCGCGGCGGTCGCCAAACTGTACAGTGACGCTGAGAGCACGCCACAGCGAGCGCGCATGCTCGCGTATCGCGACGCGATGGCGGAACTCGCCGGACGTTACCGCGACGACCATGAAGCGAGCATTTTCTACGCATTGTCCATCGCAGCCTCGGAAGATCCGGCGGACAAGACCTATGCAGGCCGTCTAAAGGCGGGCGCAATTCTCGAGAAATTGTTCCAGAAGGAGCCGGCGCATCCCGGGCTTGCTCACTACATCATTCACACCTATGACGTTCCGGCGCTCGCCAGCCAGGCGCTCGCTGCCGCACGGCGCTATTCGGAAATTGCACCCGATGCGCCGCATGCGCTGCACATGCCATCGCACACCTTTACTCGGTTGGGTTACTGGCAGGATTCCATCGATAGCAATATTGCGGCCGCGGCAGCAGCAGGGCGCCAGGGTCAAACGGCAGAACAGTTGCACGCAACGGATTACGAAGTTTATGCCTACTTGCAAACGGCTCAGGACAGCGCCGCAGCGAGTATCGTCGAATCCCTGCCGCAAATCGCATCGCGCTTCGATCCGACGGCGGTACTGGCTGGAGCGGGTCCACCCTTGGCTGGATATTTTGCGCTCGCGGCAATTCCGGCGCGCTACGCGTTGGAACGGCAGGATTGGCAGCAAGCCGAACAACTTGAAGTGCGTAAGACGGCGTTTCCTTACACCGATGCAATGACGTGGTTCGCTCGAGGACTAGGCGCAGCACGACGGGGACACGTGGCGGCAGCGAACGAGGCCGCGCAAGAACTGAAGCGGATCCAGGAACAGCTCGTGAAAGCCAACGAGGCGTACTGGGCACGCCAGGTGGAAATCCAGCAGCTTGCGGTCCTCGCGTGGGCGGAGTTGGCCGCCGGGAGAGGCGCGCAAGCAATGGAGCAAATGAAATCGGCAGCGGCGCTGGAAGATGGAACCGAGAAGAGTGCCGTCACGCCGGGGCCGCTGGCACCCGCACGCGAGCTGCTCGCGGAAATGCTGCTGCAAATGGATGATTCCAAGCAGGCGTTTGAACAGTTTGAAGCGACGCTGAAAAAGGAACCGCGGCGTTTCCGATCAGTTTACGGAGCGGCACATGCTGCACGGCTCAGCGGCAACCACGATGCAAGTCAGCGGTATTTTCGCGAACTGCTGGAGGTTTGCGCCCGCGCCGACAAGCCGACACGACCTGAGCTAAAAGAGGCGGAGCTGGCGATATCGGAAAAATAGCGACGCCTACGAGCGAAACCAGGGTGCTCAACGTTCTATCTTTTATTTGACATAATATACAAAGGTGTCAGTTCATGGAAAAAGGCACAAAGTTTGCTATGTGAGATTTTCCGGCAAGTTAAGGAGTATTTCGCATGGAGTTTCCGCCTTGCTGCCAGCCCAACGGTCGAATAAACAACGGTTGCGCAGCGAACGTCCACCGGCAGCGCGTCGAAGGTCATTACCAGCTCAGCGGCGCGTGGACCGGCTGGAAAATTCAAGGTAACAAGCTGATTGGGCCGCAAGGTCTGCGATTCACTCCGCAGACCCTAGCCAACGCGTGGCGGCAATGGTCAGAACCGGACGTGATGCGCGAGCCACCAAATGCCGTAGGAATCGCCAACAACGAACGCCGTCAGCATGAGCGCATCGAACCACCAGAAACGACCGCGCAAGAATCCATCACGCGGCGCACGCTTCGGCTTCAGCCGATAGCTGGGAACGTCTCCGGATAGGTCCATGGTCGCGCAGGTTAATACTGCGTCGTGCGTGGTGCAAATTGCTCGGTGTCATAGGGCGCAGTCAGCGGCTTGTGACCTTTGGAAGAGCCTTTCTCGGTCGGCTCGCTCAAATCTGCGGGACGTTGCGTAGGGGTTTCCGGGCGTTGCTGCGGTCGCTGGTCCTGAGCATGCTGCACGCCCGTTATAGGATGTTTGTACGGGTTGTAGATGCCATCAAGCGCGACAGCCCTGCATGTTTCCTGATCCATCTTAATCCGGGTCCCTTGCTCCGAAATGCACCGGCAAGGACCATCCTCGACGGCCATGCAATAGGTCTCCGGCTGCGCCTCTGCTTTGCGGTCATCGAAGATAGGTTCAGACCACATAAAACCCGGCATTCGCGGCACCATCTGCGAGAGCCATTCCTCGCGCGTCATTTTATGTTTTCCGCGACTCGATCCAAAAACCCCGCCCGTATCGGCGTCAGTGTCTACAGTTGCCAGCTTTGCCGGTGCGGCGCTACGCGCCGCACTCGGCCCCTTCGTAAATCGTGAGACAGCGACGACGGCAACGAGGACGCACAAAATGGCAACAGCGAACGCCGCATAGGCAAATTTCAATTTGCGCGGAGTATACTTTTTGCGAGTGTGCAACGTTGCAGACTTATAAGTTCCGTACAACTCTTTTGGATATTTATACGTCTTTTTATCGGCACGCTCGCGATTGCTGCGCATCTCGATATCATCGACGCATTCCGGCCACGCATAGACCACGGACTCATCGGCGCCGAACTTGTTCACAAAGTGTTCGTGATGATTCACAAGGCGTCGAACAAACGTATCAGCATTCTTCGGGTCTTGAGTACAAAAGTATAAATCTATCCCGTAGTGACGATTACGCGTAAGACGTTCCACCCACGCGGGAAGCTGCGTACGCGTGCCGCCCTTTTTAAGCTCCGGGTACCGCGTGATTTCATCAACAAGCAATACGTCGCCGGTCTCAAGGGCTTCGGCCCAGTCCTGCAACTCTGCCGGAAACCGACGAATACCAAGCTTCGCTTCGTCTACTTCCTCGATGCCCTCATAAAAAACACGCCGCCCCTCTTTTGCGAGCGCCGCGCCACGTTCTACCATGCTTAGGGTTTTCCCGGCACCCGGTAAGCCCGTTTTGAGATAAATCACGTTCGACGCCTCAGCGCGAGCCGCGATGCGCCAGCAGTCACATACGCGCCAAGAATGATCGTAACGGCCTTGTCAAACTGGACAGCAGCGAGCGCGGAAATTGCCATTGCAGGAGCGCCGGACAACGCACCTTCTATGAACGTCACAAAATTTGTAGTCACATATTTCTGAGTGACAAACGTCACGCCGAAAAATACGGCCGCTTGCAACAGCATCGGCCCCAAGTACTTGATGAACAGCGAGACGATTGCACTGGCAAGCGCCGCAAGCAATGCAGGCATGGCTTTACCCTCTCAAGATGATCTGACCGGCCTTGAAATAGGCCACGAGCAACACGAGCGCACCGAGTAATTGCGACACGAGGCACCAACTGGAATTTGACAAGTCGAGCGTTGCTGACTGACTGCCCACGCTAAAGCTGATCGGGTCGAACTGCACGCACGCGCCCGACCCACCGAGGAACCCGGAGTTATCGAAAGTCGGAGTTGTCTCCCCGTCAGTAAACGCGCTAGCGCCTGATGTGGGTTGCGCCGCAAGATCGGCTTTGGGGTCGCCGTCCGGCCACTTGCCCGGACAGTTTTGCTTCCAGTCTTGAAGGTCAATATTGCAGAGGATCTGATCACCGGAGCACACGGGAGGCGCACCACAATCCGTTCCACCACTCGCAGAGTTGCCTTGAACGCAAGCACCGTTTTGCGCCGTTTGCCCTGGCGGACACTGAGCAACGCAGGAACCGCCGCTAGCGACTTGCCCAGGTGGACAACTATTCGGCTGACATACACCACCCGATGAAGTTGTGCCGCTCGGACACGATGACGAACACCCGCCGTTCGTATAGCTCTGCCCGCTTGGACATTGGTTCTGGCAAGCACCATTCACCATCACTTGCCCGGCTGGACAGACACCCGTACACCCACCAGCGCCATTGGAGACGGTTCCAGACGGGCACGTAGAAACGCATTGCGTACCACTGAGCACTTGACCTGCCGGGCACACCGTCACACAAGAACCGTTTTGCAGCGTCTGTCCTGCTGGACAGGTGCCAGTACACGTCCCGTTAATGTTGATTTGCCCCGGTGGGCAACCGGGCACGCAATTACCATCCACAAGGCGAGTACCAAACGGGCAACTATTCGGCGGAGGATTGCACGGGTCATAACCTTGCGCGTCGAACTTGCCGACCTGCGAATCAAAATGACCGGAGCCGCTAGGACTCGCATTAGTGCCGCATGGTGGGTTAGGCGGTGGCGGCGGCGGATTGCCGATGCAATCAGCGGCGCTAGAGTCAGAACCGCAGTCAGGCTTAGGACCGGGACCCGGAGGCGATCCGCTAGGCGCGCAATTCACGCCATTTGTCCCGCACCCACCAGCGCCCGCAGTAGGCGAAGGGTTAAACGAATTAGGCGGCTGAATGTGAACACAGATGCCCGTGTTTTGGTCGCAAATGCTATCGGGAGGCGTATAGCAAAATGGCCCCGAGCATGGCCCGGTGGGTGCAGGGTTAGGCGTCTGCGGTTTACCCGGAGGCGCGTCCGGTCCGCCGTTGCATTGAGTGCCGTCATAGATCAAACGGCCCGGATTCAAGTACAAACCACCAGCCCCGACACCAACACCCGAGCCCGGCGAAAAAATAGCATTGCACCCGAGTTTGCAAACAACAGACCCGTTAGTAAGAAAGCCCGAAGTCGTCTCAACGTTCCCGTTGCCGTCCGTGTCGCTCTGACCAGCAGCAGGACAACCGGCACTGTAATACGAATTATTGAAGTAGTCCGGGTCACCAAATGCTGGGTAGCCCTCACCACTGACCGAGCCCGCGTCAACACCCGGGCGGCATTGAGACCCGAAACAAGAATACCCTTTCGAGCCCGAGTGAGACATGTATTGTGCGCCCTGCGCTTCGCAGTTAGCAAAAGCGGCTTGGCGAGTAGCGAAAAGGCTCCCGCCCGTGTTGCAATGCGGGTCCGTTTGCGCGTCGGCTAGTCTGACAACACCAACCAGCAAGCAGGCAAAAACGCGAGCAAATACCACCAACCGACGTACATACGAGCCTCCCATGTTTTCACCCTGCGTTGAAAGTATACAAAGGGAAAAGGGGAGCAAACGCTCCCCTCCCCGTTTTCACGATTACAGCGCGCGACCGATCCACTTCCAAACTTTGATCGCGATACGCGGACCGGCGACAACCGCGGCACCGATCGCCAGAATGGCCGTAACCGCAGCACCAATCGCCGTCGTGACGGAAGTCACGTCATACGAACTCGACTGCGCGAAGGCAGCAACCGGCGACAACAGAACAGCACCCGCGTACAACTTCTTTTGCAACTGATTCACTTTGAACTCCTCAGCCATCTAAGGCTTTACCAATCCACCGCCAAGCGGCACCACTCACCCACGCAACGAGAATTGCGAAACCTATCGTTGCTCCGTCGTCTTGAGACAGCGGCGGCAGAAAACCGCCCAAGACTGACGAATCCGTGTAAACGACTTGCGAGCACGCGCCGGTTGACGAGTCGTAATTTGCGTCTGGACATGTTGCGATCTGAGTCATACATTCACCTGATCACGCGACAGCGCACCACAAGATGCGCTGCGACCTAATCAAGCGGCCTTCGCGGACTTATCCAACGCCACCGGCAAAAGCCGCACGTTGTACGGGTTCAACTCGATACCGCCGAACGGGTTGCCACGGAATGACGCCGGGTCGAAGTCATACAGCCCCGGCTGATAGGGCTTGTCATGCGGTACGCCGATCCAGAACGGCAGCGGGAATTCGCCACCAACATCCAGAGCGGCTTGCTGCTCGGTAATCTCACGGCCCGGCTTGCCGTTCTTCGCTTCAAATGTCTTGACGCGAAGGTTTGTGCTTTTCACGAGGATACGCATAGCTCACTTCTCCATTGATCCGCACCCATCAAGTGGGCCACGTGCGGCATCTTCAGTTTTTCGGGTAGCCCCGACCGACATAGAGAGTCCACCCACTTGGCGAACTCCAAAGGATTGCCATGTATACTTTTGCCGAAATGTAGAAACCGGCCATACTGTCGCCTGACGTGAGACGCCAGAGACGCCATAGAAGCTTTGGCCTTCTTTACGGCTGTTGCGAACTTGTCCGCCGTCTCGGAAATCCACGCGAGACAGGGAAACATCCCGGCGAGATATTCACCGGCACGAGTCAAAACGTCGTACGGTATACTTCTGTACTTGTTCCCGAAGCGGCCCTCATACCTCACCCACGGCGACGACTCGTCCCCGAGTTGCTTGCCTTTTTCGTAGACGCAAAGGGTCTGATTCCCGCTATTGCGGCCCACGTAGAGCGTGGAACCTTTGTTCGAGCCAAGATCGTCAATGAACTCCCCTTGAGGTGGACGGCCTCCACGCGCAAACGCGCCTTCCCGGAATAACGCCAGTGCATCCCGTACAGGATGCGTCCCGCGAAAGTCGTCATGGGCAACGTCAACGCGAGTAAGACTTGCACCGGCTGCCTCAGCTGTTGATGCAAACTGCTGCCAATCGTTGACATACGCACACCCCTGCCCTGTCAGATCAAGACACCACGTCCCGGCGTTACCGCCGACCGCGACGAAACCACACACAACGCCCTCAGGCGTCACGATGCGCCAATGCGCCTCGTAGAAATTGCGACGGCCCCGAATCTCACCGTCTAAGCGGAGCTGGGTACCGGCAAGGAACATCGCGAAGGCTGCGAGCGCCCACGGTTGACCAGCCAAAGCCGGAACTGCTGAAACTGCGGCGGTGAGGGTCACGTAATCGACCAGTGCAGCACCGCCCCCTACCCCCTTTAGTCCCCTGTTAGCCGAGGGGACTAACCCCGATCCATCAGCCATTGCGGCCCCCGCTCTGAGTCGCGACACAAACGAACCAAGCAAGCGCGGTGGACATACACCCGATGACGAGCCAGTCCCACACGCCGAAAAATTGAACGACGTTCACCGGCCACCCAGCAGGAACACGACGCAAACGCGGTGCATACCGATCAGCGCGAAGCCGATCAGCAGGCCGAAGCCAACCAGTGTGGAAAATTCACCTGCGGACATATAGAACCCTCGCCAGTTAAGGGAGCCCGACAGACCGGCAAGTTATAGAGACGCCCCTTATCCCCTGCCGGGCTCGCTGGGCTAGTGTTTGAAGGGATCAAACACTGGCGACTGTATACTCCCCTTTAACACCGGCTGTCAATAGGGGATAAACACGATGAGCGCGACCGTGCAACTGCTCGACCGCTGGAAAGCCCTAAAAGGGATCGCGAGTGACAATCAAGCCGCGTTGACGCTGGGAATTACTAGAGCGACCGTCAGCCTATGGCGGACCAACGACAGCGAAGGCGAAGCCCACATAGTGGCGAGGCTGGCAAACGATCTAGGCGAGGATGCAACCGGATACGTGCTTATGGTGGAAGCACACAAGCAACGATCAGCGGAGAGCCGTCGCGCGTTAATTGCCCTCGCAAAAAAATTCTTACCTTACGCGGCTACCCTTTTCCTAACACTGATCGCACAAAATGGAAACTGTAAACAATTACAGTTATCCACAATGCAAACTTTACATAAAGACAGCATAGTATACAAAGGCGTCGTTACAGTATAGGGCGTTGCAACTTGCGTAGTCGATTTTCCGAGTGCTGCTCTCGGCCCTGCTCTGGCTCCTCATCACCGGCAAAACCACCGAATATCCGGCTCAGTGCCAAGCTGCGCCTTCCCAGGTGATATACGTCAATCCTGGATACGCTGTCAGCATGCACACTGCCCGCACTGCGGATACCGCCGCTCCGGAATACCCACATGCAATTCATCGAAAATCGCACGTTTGATGAACTCCGGATTGGCGACAGCGCGGAGTTGACCCGCACGCTGCGCAAGCAGGACATCGAGCTGTTTGCGATCCTGTCGGGCGACATCAACCCCGCGCACGTTGATGAGGGCTTTGCAAAAACGGACATTTTCCACAAGGTCATCGCGCACGGCATGTGGGGCGGCGCGCTGATCTCGGCGGTACTCGGCACCGAACTGCCGGGACCAGGCACGATTTATCTCGATCAGTCGTTGCACTTCCGCCACCCGGTCGGCTTGGGCGACAGCGTCGTCGTGCGCGTGACCGTGCGTGAAAAGAATTCCGAGAATCATCAGGTGACTCTGGATTGCGTCTGCCTGAACCAGGCCGGCGAAGTGCTGATCGAGGGCGAGGCGCGGGTACAGGCACCGGCGCAGAAAGTTCGGCGGCCGCGCGCGATGCTGCCGGAGGTGCACATTCACGAGCGCGGCGTGCGCTACCAGCAATTGATCGATGCGACGCACGAGTTCGAGCCCCTGCTTACCGCTGTCGTGCACCCGTGCGATGAGTTGTCGCTGTCGGGTGCGATTGAAGCGATGCGCCTGCGGCTGATCGTGCCGCTGCTGGTCGGGCCGGAGCGCAAGATCCGCGCCGCGGCAGCGCAGGCGGGCTACGCGCTCGACGGCATCGAACTGGTCGACGCGCCGCACAGCCACGCCGCCGCCGCGCAGGCCGTCGCCCTCGCCCGCACCGGCAAAGTACAAGCGTTGATGAAAGGAGCGTTGCACACAGATGAATTGATGGCTGCGGTGGTCGACGCTGCGTCGGGATTGCGCACCGAGCGCCGGGTCAGCCATGTCTTCGTACTCGACGTGCCGACTTATCCAAAGCCTTTGTTCATCACCGATGCCGCGATCAACATTTACCCGACGTTGACCGATAAACGCGACATCGTCCAGAACGCGATCGATCTCGCGCATGCGCTCGGGATTGCGCAGCCGAAAGTCGCGATCCTCTCTGCGGTGGAAACGGTGACTCCGAAGATCGTCTCAACACTAGAAGCGGCCGCACTGTGCAAGATGCTCGACCGCGGCCAGATCAGCGGAGCAATTCTCGACGGCCCACTCGCCTTCGACAATGCGATTTCAAAAGCCGCTGCCAGCAGCAAGCAGCTCGTATCCGCGGTCGCCGGCGATGCCGATATCCTGGTCGTGCCCGACCTGGAAGCGGGCAACATGCTCGCCAAGCAGCTGATCTATCTTGCGGGAGCCGATGCCGCGGGCATCGTGCTCGGCGCACGCGTGCCGATCATGCTGACCAGTCGCTCTGACGGTTTGCTGGCGCGTCTTGCCTCGGCTGCATTGGCTCTGTTGTTTGTGCATCATCGCGATGCGCCGCATTCATGATGCGAGCGCTGCTGGTCCTCAACGTCGGCTCCTCGAGCATCAAGTTCGCGCTGTACGCTGGTGATGATCTGGCGCAACTCTGTCGCGGACATATCGAAGCACTGGGTTCCAGTGCGCAGAAAACGGCATGGTCCGGAATATTGGCCGCGCGACTCGATGATGCCCAGCCAGGGTCCGCAGTCGATCATCATGGCGCGATCGACTGGCTGTTGCAGACCCTGCGCAAGCACCTGCCCGAAGTCGAACTCATCGGCGCCGGTCATCGCGTCGTGCACGGCGGCATGAAGTTCGCGGCTCCGGTGCGGATCGATGCGTCGGTCATCGCTGAACTCGAAAAGCTCGTACCGCTCGCACCGACTCATCAACCGCAAAGTCTCGCGGCGATCCGCGCGATCGCGGATGCGTGGCCGCAGTTGCCGCAAATCGCCTGCTTCGATACCGCATTCCATCGCCAGCAGCCGCGGCTGGCGCAGCTGTTCGCCCTGCCGCAGGCGCTGACCGACCAGGGCGTTATTCGCTACGGTTTTCATGGCTTGTCTTATGCCTATCTTGCCGACGAGTTGCCGCGTTTTGCCGGCACGCGGGCGAACGGTCGCGTCGTGATCGCTCACCTCGGTCACGGCGCGAGTCTATGCGCGCTGCAGAACCGACAAAGCATCGCGACCACGATGGGATTCAGCGCACTCGACGGCTTGATGATGGGCACGCGCTGCGGCGCACTCGATCCGGGTGTGCTGTTGTACTTGCTGCAGAGTGGCAAATACGACGCTTCGCAACTTGCGGACCTGCTCTATAACCGCAGCGGGCTCCTGGGCGTATCCGGCCTCAGCGACGATCTGCGCGTGCTCGAAAGCAGCGCGGATCCACGCGCTCGCGAGGCAATCGAGCTGTTCGCCTATCGCGCCGCTCGCGAACTCGGCAGCATGGCCGCAGCCCTTGACGGACTCGACGTGCTGGTCTTCACAGCGGGGATTGGCGAACGCTCGGCAGCCATGCGCGCGCGAATTTGTGAACGCGCCCGGTGGCTCGGTGTGGAACTCGATCCGCAGGCAAACGCTGAGCACCGGAACAAGATCAGCAGCGCGGCATCGTCAGTCGAAGTCTTCGCGATTGCGACCGACGAGGAAATCGTCATCGCGCGCGCGGTGCAGGCATTGTTCGGTAACAGTCGCCACGATTGACGCAACGGGCCAGCGCGCCGACGGCCACTGTAAGAAATGACAGGAGCACGAACTCAGCAAGTTTTCTAAAATCAAGTCGTCTGTTATGCATGACTCAACCCCGCCAGAAATCGATTACCGCCAATCATGAATTCAATTCCCGACGCAAAGCTCGTTGGCGAAGCGGCGCCTGTTTCCGTCGACTATGGACTGCGCCGGCAAACCCGTGAATTTGTCGCCGGTTGGCGTGAGCTCATGCGGCACGAGTGGCACGCGGAAGCCGTCAGCGCCCTCCATGAAGAGATCGAGAAAATTGCCGCGGCTGCCGATGAAAGCGGGGCCAAGGAGATTGCCGATCCGGCACTCGAGATGACGGTTTATCTGTGCTCATTCGTGGACGAAGGCGTGCAGCCCGACGCCACGCAACAGCACGAACTACAGTCCCTGGTCGACGTATTGGCTGACGTATGCGGCATGGCGCCAATGTTGCGTATGGCCAACAAACGTTTGCCGGAGCATAAGCATTGGCATGCTTTATACCTGCGCCATAACGAGGAAGAGATACCGGGATTCGTGGCCCATCTCGGCCAACGCAGCTTCATCGTGCGCCAGTGCAGGGATCTGCAGCATCTGCTGCTTACTCTCGACACGCTGAGCCCGGATGTCCTCGTCGTCGACGAAGCCTTCATCGCGGACTTGAACGGCCTGGTCGAAGCCGTCGAGCGCAAGCGCCCACCGCACAAAGATCCAGCCTTATGTCTGGTACTGGCCCGAGAGGCCGACGAATCGCGGGCGGCGTTCGCCCAACGAGCCGGTGCAAACGCGATCCTTGGCGAGCGCGACCCGATCGCAATCGCCGCACGTATCGATGAACTTTTGGCCCAGCGGCACGCACTTGGCTATCGCGTACTGATCGTGGAAGATGATCGCGGTCAGGCCAAGTTCTGCGAATCGATCCTGCGCCATCGTGGCATGGTCACCAGTATTTGCGATGCCGCGGCCCACGTACCGGTCGCGCTGACCGAATTCAAGCCGGACCTCGTGCTGCTGGATCTGTATTTGCCCGACAGCAACGGCATTGAAGTCGCCCAGCGCATTCGCGAACAACCCGGTACGGCATTTCTGCCGATCGTGTTTCTTTCAGGGGAACACGATCTGGACCTGCGTTTCAACGCCATCAGCATCGGCGCGGACGATTTCATCACCAAGCCGGTCAAACCGCGCCATCTGATCACGGCGGTGGAAAGCCGTGTGCGGCGCGCGCGGCAACTCAGCGTGCGCACGCCTGGCGAAAGCGGCGAGAGACGCGGCAATCTTTGCGGCCGCGAGTCCTTTGCCCGAGAAGTGCTGCGCGTCGCCCGCGAAGAACAAGAGCGCTGTCCGACATTGGCGCTTATCGCCGTGGATGAGCCGGAGCGGGTCGGGCGCGACGCCGGCTTCGTCGCCTCCGGTGCGATCGCACAGCAGTTCGCCGCAGCGTTGGCCGCCGAAATCAAAGGCATGCGCATGCTTTGCGCCAGCGGCGAACTGAAATACATTGTCGTGCGGTCTCCACAAAACCAAAACGCCGCACGCGAGGAATACGAAACGTTGCGCAAACTTCTCGATGCCCGCCTGTGGGGTTCGAGCGAATTCGCACGGCGCCTGCACTTCAGCGTCGGCTGCATACGCCTGCCGCCGACCGCACTCAGCCTCGAGAATTTACTCGATCAGGTACAAGCCCTGTGCACACGCGCGCAGCAGAGCGGCGGTGCGCGCTGCGAATTCGATCTGCGCCCGCCGCTTGCTCTGGACGAAGACGTGCCTCAACGCATGCTGCGCGTTGCGCTGCGTGGGCATAGCCTCGGAAAGGCCGCACACTTTTCTTTCCAACCGATTCTGCAGCTCACTGGATCCGTCACCGGCCAATATGCGGCCCGTATGCATTTGGCGTGGCAGGATGCAGCGTCTGGCGCTTTGACAATGGACTTTGCCGAATACTTGTCGCGCGCCGGGAGACTGAACTTGACCGGACAAGCTGAGCGTCTATACATACGCACCCTGCTCGAGCTGGCGCAGGCGCGCAAGGTCAGCATCCAGAACTTGCGAATTCATTTATCCGTCACGATCGAGACTGTATTGGACCCGGCTTTTGCGCCCTGGCTCGCCGCCGAACTTGGCAGTCATGCGATTCCGGGCGGGTTGCTCGTCCTGTGCCTGGACGAAGAACGTCTGCACGAGCATTCGTCGGCGGCGCGTCCGCTGCTGGAATCCTTGCAGCGGCTGGGTTTGCGCCTGGGCATGAAGTTGCGCAACTTCAATCAGAAAATGGTGCACGAATTGCTGCAGATCGAATCGATCCACGTGGTCAATTTCCATCGCGCAGCCGACGCGGCCTGGAGCTGGGCGGACTGCGTCGCACCCGTACGCGAGGCGCGATCGCTCGGCAAGACCGTGCTTGCGAGCGGGCTACAAAGTGTGGCGGAGCTGGGCGACGTGCTGCGTCTTGGTGCGCACTATGCGCAGGCGGATGTGCTCGCCGAATGGTCCAGCGAATGGAATTTCGACTTCACTACCATCACTTGAGCTGCTCGTTGGGTTACTGCAGAACTGCGATTCCATCGTGACCGTTTCGTGGCACACATAAAAGCCGCCTTCAGGCTGCCATGATTGCGTGGCCGCGACGGCATGGTCATGATCGCAAAATGAGCGTCTGCAACGATATTCCCGCTACCTGCGCGCCCGGCGATGAGTGCCGTTTTAGCGAATCATTGGCACCGCAAGTGGCCGCCCGCCCCGGCCTTTCCGGCGTGGTACCACTTCAAGACGGCCGCGACGCGTTCGCCGCGCGGGTGCTGTTCGCTGACGCCGCCGAGCGCACACTCGACGTGCAGTACTACATTTGGCACAAGGATCTGTCGGGCACGTTGCTGCTGGAAGCCCTGCGCCGGGCGGCCGATCGCGGCGTGCGCGTGCGCCTGCTGCTCGATGACAACAACACGTCGGGCCTCGACGGAGTGCTCGCTGCGCTCGACAGCCATCCGCAAATCGACGTACGCCTGTTCAATGCGTTCCGCAATCGACGCTGGCGCTGGCTCGGCTTTTTGACCGACTTCTCGCGTCTGAACCGGCGCATGCACAACAAGTCGTTCACGGCGGACGAGCGCGTGACGATCGTCGGCGGCCGCAATATCGGCGACGAGTATTTTGGCGCCAGCGGCGAAACGCTGTTCATCGACCTGGACGTGCTCGCGGTCGGCGCGGTCGTCGCCGACGTGGCGCGCGACTTCGAACGTTATTGGGCCAGCGCATCCGCGGCTTCCCTGTCGGGCCTGTTGCCGCCGGCGACTCCGCACGGCCTCGCCGCCTGCGCGGCCAACGCAGCGGATGTCGCGCGACGTGACGAAGCGCGCGCCTACCTGCAGGCGATAAAGGAGCTGCCGATCGTCAGCGATCTGCTGATGCGGCGCCTGCCCTACACCTGGGCGCCCACGCGCATGATCAGCGACGATCCGGCCAAGGGATTGTCGCGCGAAAAACCGCGCGACCTCGTTCTGCGGCGACTGCAGGAAGTACTTGGAACGCTGCAGCGGGAGCTGTATCTGATTTCTCCTTATTTTGTGCCGACGAAAAGAGGTACGGCGTTCTTTGCGCAGCAGGCGCGCGCCGGTTTACGAGTGAAAATTCTCACCAACTCGCTCGAAGCCACCGACGTTGTCGCGGTTCATGCCGGTTACATGAAGCGACGCAAAGCGCTGCTACGCGCGGGTGTGCGCCTGTTCGAGCTGCGCCGCACTGCACCGCAACGCAAACGGTTACTGCGCATGCGCGGATCATCCGGCACCGGCAGTTCCGGCTCGAGCCTGCATTCGAAAACGTTTTCGCTCGATCGCGTGCGCCTGTTCATCGGCTCGTTCAATTTCGATCAACGCTCCGCGCGCCTGAACACGGAAATGGGCTTTATCATCGAAAGCCCGGAGCTGGCCGGCGCCAGCGCCGATGCCTTCGATGCGCAGGTACCCGGCGGCGCCTACGAGGTACGACTGCAAGGCGGCCGGCTGCAGTGGATCGAGCGCAACGACGATACCGAAACCATTCACTACCGTGAGCCGGGCACGACGCTGCGGCAGCGCGCGTTGGTGCGGCTGATCTCATGGCTGCCGATCGAATGGCTGCTGTAATCAGCGCGCGTTGCGCTCGATCCAGGCCGCGAATGTCTCCATGAACTTGTGCAGGAAGTCACGCGTGCCGGCGTTGGTCAGCTTGCCGGCGGCATCGAACAATTTGTCGGCGTGACCGATATACGCCTCAGGCTGCTGCAGGCACGGCATGTCCAGAAACACCAGCGATTGACGAAGGTGATGATTGGCACCGAACCCGCTGATCGCGCCCGGTGACACGCTGACGACCGCGGCGGGCTTGCCCTGCCAGATACTCTTGCCGTAAGGCCGCGAACCGACGTCGATGGCATTCTTCAGCACACCGGGAACCGAGCGGTTGTATTCGGGCGTCGCGAACAGCACCGCGTTCGTCGGCCGGATGCGATCGCGGAACGCGACCCATGCCGCGGGCGGACTGTCTGTTTCCGCGTCCTGGTTG
>Ga0070666_10000356_pt1 | contig 28754 bp, 26 predicted proteins | sample KBSS23metaG_FD_64677 | JGI IMG/M metagenome (GOLD analysis project Ga0070666, IMG submission 64677) | Switchgrass rhizosphere microbial communities from Kellogg Biological Station, Michigan, USA - KBS S2-3 metaG | ecosystem: Host-associated > Plants > Roots > Rhizosphere > Soil ... | reverse complement strand
GTCGTCTGGAGGAGCGCGCGCAGCGAGTTCGCGACCTCGGTCACGTCGCCGTTCGAGAGGAAGAACGTGCGGATGACCAGGTCCTCGTAGGTCTTGCGGTTCGCCGGAGTGTCAGAGGCGATCAGGATCGTCCGCTCGTCGATGATCTTGTAGAAGTGGTTCTCCTGCCGGATCAGCGTCTCGAGCGCCTTCTGGAACTCGATGTTGGTGAGGACGATCGAGACGTTGTCGTCCTTGAGCTGCGGGTCGAAGATGATGTTGATGCCGGCCGCGTCCGCCAGGGCGCGGTAGATCTGCTTGATCGGCTTGGGCGTCGGGAAGTTCAGGTTGATCGGCCGGTCGCTCGACGGCTCGAGCATCGGCGTCACCGCGCGGGCGCCCCGCGCCTTCTTCTTGATCTTCTCCATGTGGGAGTCGGCGCTGCGGTCGGCCTCCTGCTTGGCCATCTCGTCGCGCGCCTTGCGGAGCTCGACCTGCGCGTAGTCGTTGGTGGGGTCGAGCAGCACGGTCTGCTCGAGCTCGACGGCCGCGAGCTCGGGGCGGCCCGACGCGCGGTACATCTTGCCCTTCTCGAAGTGGAACTCGGAGGCCTTGATCTTGGCGCGCTCGAGCGCCGCCCGATAGCCAGCGCTGCTGGGGTTGAGCTCGACGGCCTGCGCGTACTTCATGACCGCGAGGTCCCAGTGTCCCAGCTCCTCCTCGTCGCGGGCGCTTCGAAACTCGCCGGAGCCGGCGCAGGCCGCCGTCAGCGCGACGAGAACCGTCAGCGCGGCGGTCACGGCCGCGGTCCAACCTCTCCTCCAGGATTTCATCGGCGGTTTCTCCCTCCTCCAGGCGGATCTGTCGCGATCTTCAATTGGGCGTAATCCCGATGCGGCGGCTCTCGGTATCGGGGTATCCCACGAATCCGATGTCGATCGACTCGTATCCCACGTTACGGAGTACGAACTTGTCGAACAGGATGTCGCCCGCCCGCACGTTGTAGACCTTGTCCCCCTCCTGGATCACGGCGATCGGGTGGCCCTTGGGGCCGAACGTCCCCACGAACTTGAACGTGACCTCGGGGGGCTTCGGCGTCGGCGTCGGGCCGGGCGCCGGAAGCGGGCCGATGAACCGGGTGTCCCCCGGAGGGGGCGGCGGCGGAACAGGCGTCGGCGGCGGCTTGCGAGTCGGCTCGCGCAGGTCGAAGAGGTCGCGGCTCGCGTCGGCCCCGTCCCGGGGCGCCTTCACCCTGAAGTCGTCGGGATCGAGGATCGGCACGTCGTCGGCCTGGACCTCCTTCGTGCGCGAGCCGCGGGCGGCCCGCGAGGGCGCGGGCGAGGACTCGTCGGCGGCGGACGCGCTCCGTCCGCCCGTTCGCCCCTGCGCGGCGACGGTCGTCGCCGCCGGTGACGGCGCGGGTGGGCCGCCGCCGGGACGCCAGCGCACGACGGCGAGCACCAGCACGACCGCGAGGACGCCCAGCAGGATCGCCTGCTTCTTCGAGCCGAGCGCGCTGATCTTGGCTCCCCGCATCAGCCGGTCCTCCGCGTCGGCGGCCGTTCGGCGGAGGCCTCGACCGCCTGGCCGGCGGCCGCGCCGGGCTCGACGAAGTAGGTTACCAGCTCGAGCTGCACGGTGACCGAGCCCGGATCGTCTCGACCGATCGAGACGCTGTGGACCGCGATCCAGCGCTTGTCGGTCTCGAAGGCTCTCAGGAGCCGCTTGAAGCGAGGGTAATCGCACTTGACCGAGAAGTTGATCCGCATCTGCGTCAGCGGCAGCTTCGTGACGCCCGAGGTCGTGTAGCCGATGGACGGCACCGTGACGCCCACGTCCTTCAGAACGGAGTGCAGCTCGGCGACGATCTCGGCCAGCGTCTCCCGCTCGGGGCCGATGCGGTGGCCGTAGAACTCGTCGATGGCGGAGGAGACGCCGGAGAGCCGCTCGCGTTGCGCCGTGAGCTTCTCCGCCTCCGCCTCCTTCGCCTCGGCCGCGTGCCGCAGATCCTCGCGGCGAACCTCGAGCGACTCCCGCCGCGCCTGCCATCCCGACCGATAGACCAGGAAGAATGCGAGGTTGCCGGCGGCGAACAGAATCGCCGCGGCGAGAAGCGTCAGCTGTCGGCGCCACAGCGGCGGCAGCGTGCTCATGGCGTCCTGACCTTCTTCGGAGTCGCGTTCTTCGGAGCCGCCGGCTTCCGGGGGGCGGCGGCGCCACTCTTGGCGGGAGCCGGCGCGTGCTCCGCGGGCCTGGCCGCCTTCCGCTGCTCCTCCGGCGGCGCATAGGCGCAGCCGAGCTGGAACTGGATCGGATCGGAGCCCCGCGCATCCGGCTGGGCCTCGTTCCGGAGCGCGACGTGCCCGAAGGCCTCGTTCTTCGAAAGCGCCTCGATCGTGCGCACGATCGCCTCGCGGCTGCGGGCCACGAGCTGCATCTCGAGAGTCGTCTGCCCGTCCTGGTCGAACTGGGGCTGCAGGTGCATCACCCCGACGTCCGAGGGCAGCGTCCGCTCGAGCCGCGTGAGGAGCGACGTCCACGAGAACTTGCGCTCGGCCGCGATCTTGGCGAGCCCGCGGCTTTCCTCGGCGAGCGCCGACAGCTGGTACGAGCCGAGCGCGGCGCGCGCGGACTGCGCCTTCTCCTCGGCCTTCTGCTCGCGCGCCTCGAGCTGCGCGATCTCGGCGCGGGTATCGGCGACCTGGCGGCGATAGTCCGCGGCCATGCGCAGGTTGATCGTCAGGAGGACCGCCCCCACCAGCGCGAGGAACGCCGCGATGGCGTAGGCCGGACGGTCGTCGCGGAACGGCCGGCGGGCGTAATTGAACGTGGCGCTCATGACCGCCCGTACCCGTACACCGCCGCGAAGCCGGCGAGGAGCTCGGGCCGCGCGGCGATCTTCTCGTCGAAGCCCGGGTCCGCCTCGAACAGCCGGCCGTCGATCTTGACCGGCCTCACCGGGAAGGAGGCGAGATTCTCGAGCGTCCCGCCCTCCCGCTCGTCGTGGACGAACACCGCGGCGAGGCCGGGGCCCTTCAGCCGCTCGACGTAGTAGGAGAGCGACAGGCGCGCCTCACGGTCGTGATCCTCGTCCTCCTCCGGAGGCCGCTGCCGGAAGAAGATGGCCTGCGCGCCGCGGCCGATCAGGAACGACAGAGCGCGGTCGGTGCGGTGGAGCACCGCGTAGTCGCCGGATGCGGCGGAGGCGAGAGCCGGCGCGAGGCCCTGGAAGAGCGCCACGCTCGCAGGCGCCAGGTAGCCGATCCGCACGCCGACCTCGTCGAAGGCGCGCTCGATCGCATCGAGCGTCGCCCGCGGAGTCGCCACGACGAGCACGCGGTTCTCGCCGTCGAGCGCCGGCATCGCGTGGTGCAGGAGGACGAGCTCCCCCGTCGACGGGGGCAGGAGCTTCTTGAGCTTCCAGAGGAGCATGTCGGTGCCGGCCTTGTCGGCCGTGATCGGCGCCTCGAGCTCGACCGCGAGGACCTTCGCCCACGCATCGGGGAAGAGCACCGACGCCCTCGTCAGGCGGCCTCCCGAGAGCGCGCGCGCCGCCTTGACCGCCTCCGCGATCGCCTCGCGCGTCACGACCGGCGCCTCCGGCGTCTCCCGTCCGACCGAGTTGGCCGGGTAGCGGAAGTGTCTCGCCTCCTCGAATCCGGCCGGGTCCCTGCGGACGCGGGCGTAGGTCACCCCGTCCTCCAGCAGGCAGAAGACGTGGGGCGGAACGACGGGCGCGAGGAAAGGCAGTCTCATGCTTCGTTCAGTCGACGAACGTCACCTTGTTGATCTCCTTGATCGTGGTGGTCCCCTCGAAGACCTTCTGCAGAGCGGAGTCGCGCAGGAAGATCATGCCCTCCTCCTTCGCGGCCTTCTTGATCTCGGACGCCGGACGGCGCTCGAGGATCAGCCCGCGGATGCGGTCCGAGAGGTCGAGCAGCTCGGCGATCGCCATGCGGCCGTGGAAGCCGGTGCCGTCGCACTCGAGGCATCCCTTCCCCTCGTAGAAGTCGACGCCGCGCAGGGTGTCGGGGTCCAGGCCGGCCTCCCGCAGCGCCTCCGGCGTCACGACGATCTTCTCCTTGCAGTGCACGCAGATCTTGCGCACCAGCCGCTGCGCCAGCACGCAGTTGAGCGCCGACACGAAGTTGTAGAGCTCGACCTTCATGTTGAGGAAGCGGCCGAGCACGTCGACGACGTTGTTCGCGTGGACCGTCGTGAACACGAGGTGGCCGGTCAGCGCCGACTGCACGGCGATCTGCGCGGTCTCCTCGTCGCGGATCTCTCCGACCATGATCTTGTCGGGGTCGTGGCGGAGGATCGACCGCAGGCCTCGCGCGAAGGTCAGGCCCTTCTTCTCGTTGACCGGGATCTGGGTGATGCCGCGGAGCTGGTACTCGACCGGATCCTCGATCGTCACGATCTTGTCCTCGACGGACTGGATCTCGGAGAGGCACGCGTACAGCGTGGTCGTCTTGCCCGAGCCGGTCGGGCCGGTGACGAGCACCATCCCGTAGGGCTCGCGGATGAACTTGCGCAGCTTCTTCTTCGTCTCGGCGTCGAAGCCGACGACCTCGAGGTTCAGGCTCTTGAACTCGGCGTTCGCCGACTCCTTGTCGAGGATGCGGATGACCGAGTCCTCGCCGTGGACGGTCGGCATGATCGAGACGCGGAAGTCGATCGTGCGCCCGCGAACGCGGAGCTTGAATCGGCCGTCCTGCGGGATGCGCTTCTCGGCGATGTCGAGCTCCGACATGACCTTGATGCGCGAAATGATCGTGCCGTGGTGGCGCTTGTCGATCGGGTCCATCGCCTGGTAGAGGACGCCGTCGATGCGGTACTTGATGAGGACGACGTGCTCCTGCGTCTCGATGTGGATGTCCGACGCGCGGCGCTGGATCGCGTTGAAGACGACCGAGTCGACCAGCTTGATGATCGGCGAGCTGTCCTGGGAGATCCGGTCGATCGTCAGCGTCTCCGCGCCCTCCTCGTCCTCCTGGACGAGCTGCATGCGGAAGTCCTCGGTGGCCTCGTCGAGCACCCGCTGAGAGGACTCGCTCTTCTGGAGGATGTCGGAGATCGCGGCGCGCGAGCCGACCTTCAGCCGGAGCGGCACGCCGACGAGCATCTCGAGCTCATCGAGCCGCACGACGTCGGCCGGATCCGCGCAGATGATGGTCATCACCTTGTCGGTCCGGCTCTCCGGCACGAAGCCGTACTTGATCATCCAGTCCACGGGAATCGAGCGGAAGAGCTCAGCGTCCACGCGGAAGGCGTTGAGGTCGACGTAGGGAAGCCCCAGCCGCTCGGCTCGCGCGATCCCCTGCGCCTCTTCTTCGGCGCGGGACGCGAACCGGACGTCCCCGTTTACCTGCTTGGCCATGAACCCTCCACCAACCGGATCGCTCCCGGATTCGCTGGGCGTAGGGGCGGGGGTGAGCGCCGGGCGAACCCGGCGCTTGTCGCGCTCTGCGAGCGCTCGGTGCGTCCCCGCCCGCCTCGACGGGCGGCCGCAAGGGCCGCCCCTACCTGCGTCTTTGTCCTCACGTCTTGATCGCCGACATCAGCCGGAACATCGGCAGGTAGACGGAAAGGAGGATCGTCACGATGACGCCTCCCATGAGGACGAGAATCGCCGGCTCGACGAAGGAGATGACGCGCGCGAGCAGCAGGTCGATCTCCTCCTCGTAGAACTCCGAGACCGACGCGAGCATCTCCTCGAGCGCGCCCGAGGCCTCGCCGACCTTGATCATCTCGATCGTGAGATCGGTGAAGATGCCGGTCTCCTCGAGCGTCTTCCAGAGCTCCCGGCCCTCGCGGACCTTCGGCACGACCTCCTGCACGCGGCGCGAGACCGCGCGGTTGCCGATCGCCTCGGAGCTGTTCTCGAGCGCCGGCACGAGCGGCGTTCCGCCGCCTAGCAGCGTGCCCAGGCTCCGCGTGAACTGCGTGATCGCGAACCGCCGGAAGATGCCGCCGAGGATCGGGACGCGCAGCGCCATCGCGTCGAGCCGCGTGCGGCCCGCGCTCGTCTTCGCCCACCGGTTGGCGAAGAATCCGACGAGGACGATCGCCCCGAGGATGATCAGGATGTTCGAGCGCATGAAGTTGGCGATGGCCAGGACGACGACCGTCAGGAGGGGCAGCTCCGCGTTGAAGTCGGTGAAGAACTCCGTGAAGCGCGGGATCACGTACGTCATCAGGATCGCGATCAGGCCGACCGAGAGCACGATGAGGATCGCCGGGTAGACGAGCGTCGAGACGACCTTCCGGGACATCGCGATGACGGTCTTCTGGTACTTGAGGTAGCGGCGCAGCACGGTCTCGATCTCGCCGCTCTTCTCGCCCGCCTTGAGCGAGGTCCAGTAGAGGCGCGGGAAGAGATCGCCCTCCGCCTGAAAGGCCTCCGAGATCGAGGATCCGGAGTTGACCCGCTGCCGCACGTCGGCGAGCACGCGCCGGAGAGTCGGGCTCTTCTGCCGCTCGAGCAGGATCTCGAAGGAGCGCACGACGGGAAGACCCGCCTTCAAGAGCGCGATGAGCTCCTGGTTGAAGATCAGGAACTCGTTCATCTTGACCCGGCCGCGCCTCTCGCCGCGCGAGGCCGCGAGGGAGAACCCCTTGCGCCGGACCTCGAAGACGTGGCCGCCGAGACGCTCGACCTCGAACCGCGCCGCGCCCATGTCGGCGGCGACCACCGACTGCTCCGCCACGGAGCCGTCGGGCCAGCCCGCCTTGACCCTGAACTCGCTCACGAGTTTCTTCTCAAGGCTGCTTCTCCACCTTCTGGACCGACTTGGCGTCCGCGGCCCCCTTCTCGGCGGCGTCGCCGCGGGGCGCCTCCTGCGCGAGAACGATCAGGATCAGCGCGCTCTTGGAGGCCTCCTCCTTGGACGCACCGACGACGAGGGTCTGCGAGAGTGTCAGCGGGATCGACGCGCGGTAGAGCGGCTTCAGGAACAGGAGGCCCTTGTCCGTCCTGCGCTCGCGCGACAGCGAGAAGGGCGCCAGGAGCAGCTCGGGGCCGTCGCCGCCGGACCGGATCGTGAAGTTCAGGATGTACTCGCCGCCGAACTCGTACTCGACGCGGCCGCCCTCGACCCCGCGCAGAACCGCCGAGTCGATCAGGGCGTAGTCGTTGAACTGGAAGAGCGACTTGAGCTTCGCGCCGAGTCCGCCGATCTCGCGCGCGATCGAGCCCGCGGGAACGTCCGCGCGCGCCCGCACCAGCTTGATCGCGAAGGTGAAGCCGCGCGGCGCGACGTCGAACGCCGCGAGGACCTTGCCGATCTGGTCGAGCTTCTCCGGCGAGTCGGTCACGGTCATCGCGTTCAGCTTCTGCGTCAGCGTGATCGACGCGCCGTCGGAGAGGTGCGGGCGGATCAGGAGGGCCGCCTCCTCCACGCGCCGGTGCTTCAGCACGTACACGCGCACGGCCGCCTCGCCCTGCGCCAGGGAGGGCGCGGCGAGAAACACGATCATGGCGAGAACGCGGAGTAGCCTTTTCATTCCTTCTTGAAATCCCCGGCCCCTTGGAGAGCCGGCCCCAGGGCGGGGACCGCGCGGTCCCCGTCTCGGCGAAGCCCGGTGGCGCTTCAACGGGCGCTTAAATGTCCAGCCCCCGATCCACGATCCAGACCACCCGAGGTTCCTCCCGGCCGGCGCCGGGGTTCCAGTCGTACACGGTGGCGTCCGGAGACGGAGCGGGCTCGGCCTCGGCCATCGCGGCCGGCTGCATCGCCGGCGCGCTCGCCGGCGCCGCCGAAACGGACGCCGCGGATGCCGGGGACGCCGCTGCCGGTGCGGGCGCGGCCGCGGAAGCTCCCGCGATGGCTCGTCCCGGCATCGGAGACTGCAGGATCCCCCATCCCGACGAGACGAGGACGGCGGCGGCGACGGCCGCCGCAGCCGCTGCCGCGGCGGAACCGACGCGCAGTCCCCGCGCGCGCCTTCCGCTCCCCATTCGGATCCGGCGCTCGGTCTTCAGCAGGTCGACGCCGGTCATCACCGCGGCGAGGATCTCGCGGGTCTCGCCCTCGGAGACCGGCTCGTGCAGCGGGCGCGCGAAGCGCAGCGTCGGGTCCTCCGCGGCCGCGGCGGAGCGGCATCCCTCGCAGGCGAGGAGATGCTCGCGGAGCATTCGCCGCTGGGGCGAGGGCAGCGCGTCGCGCCGATAGGGCTCGAAGCTCGCGCGGATGATCGCGCAGACCGGATTGGCCGCGCTCGGCGTGCTCACGGGCGGTTCCTTCCGCGGAGGAACTCGGGGTACAGCCGCTCCATCTCCTTGCGGAGGATCCGGCGGGCGTTGAAGAGGTGGTTCCGCACGGTCGACTCGCCGCATCCCAGGATCTCGGCGATCTCGCGCGTCTCGCAGTCCTGCATCTCGCGCAGCACGAACGCGGCCTTCTGCTTCTCCGACAGCCGGCACGAGACCGCCTCGAAGAGCTGCGAGAGCTCCGCGTCCTCGGCCGTCCGCGTCGCGTCGCCGGCCGTCGCCTCCTCGCGCGCCCGCACCAGGTGGAGCGTCGCCCCGTGGGCGCGCTCGCGGCTGCGCGAGCTCCGGAGGAAGTCGATCGAGAGGTTGGTGGCGATCCGGTAGAGCCAGGTGTTCAGCGAGTAGCGGGAGTCGTAGCGGTGGATCTCGTTCCAGACCCGGAGGAAGACCATCTGGGCCACGTCGCGCGCGTCCTCGGCGCTGCCGACGATCCGCCGCGCCAGCGAGACCACGGCGGGCGTCTTGCGGGTGACGAGCGCCTCGAAGCAGACCATGTCGCCCTCGCGGGCGCGGACGGCGAGCTCGCGATCCGGCAGCTCCGCCACCTCCCGGCGCTCTTTTTGCTGGCTGTAGACGAGCTCCATCAGTTAAGCCTTCGAGAGACTCCCCTCCTGACGCGTTATACGGACGTCGCGCCGGCTGCGTTGGGGTTTTTCGGCCCCTCCTAAGCCACTGAATCTTAAATCTTTGGGCGCGTCTCGGCAAGCGCGGCGCGGCCGGGTTCGGGCGATAATCGGTCCCGCTTTGCGCCTTTACCGGGCTCTGGCCGCCTTGGCCCTCGCCGCCTACGCCCCGTTCGCGATCCTCCGCTCGCTGACCGGAGGCCGCAGGCTGGGCGACCTTCGGGGGCGCCTCGGGCGCCGCCCGTACCCGCGGCTCGACGGCGGCCTCTGGATCCACGGGGTCTCGGTCGGCGAGATCGGCGTCGCCCGCAACCTCCTGCGCGCGCTGCGGCGGCGCCTGCCGGACCCCGCGCTTCCGATCGGGATCTCCGTGACCACGGCCGCCGGGCGCGAGCTCGCCGCGCGGACGCTCTCGGCGGAGGCGGCGGTGTTCGCGTTTCCCTTCGAGCTCGCCGGCGCCGTGGAACGCTCGCTCGACGAGACGAGGCCCTCGCTGGTGGTCCTGATCGAGACCGAGATCTGGCCGCTCTTCCTGGAGCGGGCGGCCGCGCGGTCGATCCCGGTGGCCCTCGTCAACGGGCGGATCTCCTCGCGCTCCTTCGCGCGCTACCGGCGGATCCGCGGCTTCCTCTCCCGCTCGCTCGCGCGCATCGCGTTCTTCGCCATGCAGTCGCGCGAGGACGCGGATCGCATCGAGGCGCTCGGCGCGCCGCCCGAGCGCGTGCACGACCTCGGCAACCTCAAGTACGACCTTCCCGAGGCCCCCGTCTTCCCCGACGCCGACCGGCTGCGCCGCGCCGCCTCCGGACGGGCCGTGCTGGTCGCCGGATCGACCGGCGAGGGCGAGGAGGAGCTCGTCCTCGACGCGTGGACAGGGCTCGCGCCCCGCCCGCTCCTCGTGCTCGCGCCGCGCCGTCCCGAACGCTTCGACTTCGTGGCGCGGCTCTGCGCGTCGCGGGGCCTGCGGGTTCTCCGGCGCTCGGACCCCGAATCCCAATTCCGAGATCCCGAGTCCGAGACCGCCTTCGACGTCTACCTTCTCGACTCGATCGGGGAGCTCGCCTCGGCGTACCGGGGCGCGGCGCTCGCCTTCGTCGGAGGCAGCCTGATCGCGACCGGCGGCCAGAACCCGATCGAGGCCTGGGCGGCCGGAGTCCCGGCGATCGCGGGCCCGCACATGGAGAACTTCCGCGAGATCGCCGCGCGCGGAGAGTCCCTCGGGATCCTCGAGCGCGCGCGGGACTCCGGAGACCTCGCGCGGCGGCTCGCGACCGCTCTCGGCTCTCCCGCCGACACGGCGCGCCGGGGCGCCGTGGCCGCCCGCTTCGTGTCGGAGAACCGGGGCGCGGCGGAGCGCGCCGCGGACGCCATCCTCGCGCTCGTCCCGGGGCTGGCGCGGCGGCTCGTGCGCGAGGGGGCTCCCTGAGCCCCGCGTCCTTGTCGCCCCTCTCCGCGCTCTACGGCCGGGCGCTCGCACTGCGGGAGCGGCTCTACGCGTCGGGCCGCCTCGCGTCGTTCGATCTGCCGCGTCCCTCGATCTCGGTCGGGAACCTCACGATGGGCGGCACGGGCAAGACGCCGTTCGTCGAGTTCCTCGCGCGGCGCTTCCGCTTCGAGGGGCGCACGCCGGCGATCCTGTCGCGGGGCTACGGCCGCCGCTCGACGGGCGTCGTCGTCGTCTCGGCGGGAGAGGGCGCCCTCGTCTCTCCCGACGAGGGCGGCGACGAGCCGGTCGCGCTCGCCCGCGTCCTCTCCGGCGTGATCGTCGTGGTCGGCGAGCGCCGGGCGGACGCCGCGCGCCGCGCCGCGGACCTCGGCGCGGACCTGCTGATCCTCGACGACGGCTTCCAGCACCTCGCGGTCCGCCGCGACGTCGACCTCCTCCTGCTGGACGCGCGCGATCCCTTCGGAGGCGGCCGCTTCCCGCCGCGAGGCCGCCTGCGCGAGCCGGTCGCGGCCCTGCGGCGCGCCGACGCGATCGTCCTGACGCGCGTCAACCGTGGCGACACTCCGCGCGCGGCTCTCGACGAGATCGCGCGCCTGCATCCGGCGGCGCCCGTGTTCCACGCGCGGATCCGCGCGGCCTCGCTGCGCGACGAGACGGGCGCGAGCCTCGATGCGGCGTCGGTCGCGACGCGTCGCGGCCTCGCGGTCTGCGGCATCGCCAACGGCGCCGACTTCGCGGCGACGCTGCGCGAGCTGGCGCTCGCGCCCGAGGAGGTGCTCGAGTTCCGCGACCACCAGCGCTACCGCGAGCGCCACCTCGCCCGGATCCGGGAGGCGGCCGAGCGGACCGGCGCGGCCTGGATCCTGACGACCGAGAAGGACGCCGCCAAGCTGGCGGGACGCACGCGGCTGCCGCTCCTGACGGTGCGGCTCTCCGTCGAGGTCGAGGAGCCCGACTTCTTCGCCTTCCTCTCGGCGCGACTGTCCGTGCGCCCGCCGGCGCCCTCATGAGCGCCAGCGGGGCCCTGACGCCCGCGGCCCGTCTCCGGCGGCGGCGCTCGACCGTGCGCGACCGCGCCGAGCTCTGGCTCTATCGTTGCGCGGCCGGGGCGATCGGTCTGCTCCCGCGCGGCGCGGCGGCCGCCCTCGGCGCCTCCGCCGCCGCCGCGTATACGCGGCTGTCGTCGCGGCGTCGGGCGATCCTGCTCGACAACCTCCGTCGCGCCTTCCCCGAGAAGACGCCGCACGAGATCGAGACGATCGCCCGCGACTCGGTCCGCTCCTTCGGCGCGGTGCTCATGGACTTCCTCGCCCTCTCCCGCTCGAGCGAGGCGGCGATCCGCTCACGAGTCCGGATCGTGAATCGCGAGATCTACGACGGCGCGCGCGGTCTTCATCGCGGCGTACTCCTGATGTCGGCCCACCTCGGCGGCTGGGAGCTCGGTGCGATCATCGGCGCAATCCTCGGCGAGCCCATCGTTCCGATCGTCCGTCCGCTCGACAACCCCCTGCTCGACCGCGAGCTCGCGCGGCTGCGCACGCGCTTCGGGCTCCGCCTGATCCAGAAGCGGGCCGCGGCGAAGGAGATCCTCAAGGCGCTGCGCGCCGACGAGGCCGTCGCGATCCTCATCGACCAGAACGTCGTGGCGCGCGAGGCGGTCTTCGTTCCGTTCTTCGGGAGGACCGCGGCGACCTCTCCCGCGGTCGCCCTGTTCCAGCAGAAGACCGGCGCTCCCGTCGTCCCCGTGTTCGTCTGGCCCGAGCCCGGCGGGCGCTACCGCGTGGAGTTCGAGCCCGCGATCCTGGCCGAGGAGTTCGCCGGCGACGACGCCACGCTCCGGGCGACCACCCGGTTCACCGCCGTCACGGAGGCGGCGATCCGCCGCGACCCGGCCGCCTGGCTCTGGATGCACGACCGGTGGCGCACCCGGCCCCCCGAGGGCGCGAGCGCATGACCTCGCGGCTCGTGTTCGCCCCGAACTGGATCGGCGATGCGGTCATGTCTCTGCCCGTCCTGCGCGCGCTGCGGCGAAGCCATCCGGGCGACCGCCTCGCCGTGCTGGCGCGCCCCGGGCCCGGCGCCGTCTACCGGGCGGAGGGCAGCGCCGACGAGGTCCTCGGGCGAGGCCGGTTCCTGGCCGACGCGCGCGCGGCGCGCGCGGGAGCATTCGACGAGGTCTGGCTCCTGCCCAACTCGTTCCGCGCGGCTCTCCTCGCGCTCCTCTCCGGCGCGCCCCGCCGGCTCGGGTACGCCACCGACCGCCGCGGCCCGCTCCTGACCGATGCGCTCCCGCCGCCGCCGCAGACCGCGCACCAGCTGCGCGACTACGACGCGCTGCTCCGCCATGGCGGCGTCCCGCCCGACCTGGATCCGCCCGCGCTCCCAATCCCTCCCGCGGCGTCCGAGCGGGCCCGCGCGGCGCTGGCCGCGGCGTCGGTCCCGGAGAGCTTCGTGGCGCTGTGCCCCGGCAGCGCGACGGCGCCGGAGAAGCGCTGGCCCGCCGCGCGCTACGCGGAGCTCGCCGGCGTCCTCGCGACGAGGGGGGTCCCGTGCGTCGTGGCGGTCGGGCCCTCCGAGCGGGAGCTCGCGCGGACCGTGTCGGCGGCGTCTCCGGTCCCGCTCCCGGCGATCGGCGCGGACCTCGACCCGATCGAGCTCGCGGCAGTTTTGGCGCGCGCGCGCGCCGTCGTCTCCAACGACTCGGGACCCGCGCACCTCGCGGCCGCGGTCGGAACGCCGACCGTCGTCTTCTTCGGCCCGACGAACCCCGGGCGAACGGCGCCCGTCCCTTCGAAAGAGCCGGTCCGGGTCGTCGAGCGTATGAGGGAAGTTACGGCGGACGAAGCCGCTGAGGCGGTGATGGACCTGATCGGGGGTTCTGAGTTGTGAGTTGTGAGTTATGAGTCGTCTCGAGCCGGCTCACAACTCAAAGCTCAAGACTCACAACCTCTCATCTCAGCTCCGCGTTCCAGTACGCGAGGTCCACGAAGTTGCGCCACGCCGGGTGGACCTTCTGCGAGCCCGAGCCGAACTGCCCCACGGGATGCCAACGCGGCTTCTTCGGCGGCGCGATCAGGCGCATGGCCGCCTCGTGGGGGGTGCGGTTGCCCTTGCGCACGTTGCACGCGAGGCACGCGCACACGACGTTCTCCCAGTGAGACGTCCCGCCCCGCGACAGCGGGATCACGTGGTCGAGCGAAAGCTCCGAGGAGGAGAACCGATGGCCGCAGTACTGGCAGCGGTTGCCGTCGCGGAGGTAGATGTTGTGGCGCGAGAACTTGACGTCCTGCCGCGGCAGCCGGTCGAAGTCCTTGAGCGCGATCACGCGCGGGACCCGGATGGCCATCGACGGCGTCAGAACCACCTCGTCCTGGGGCTGAACCGGGATGTCGCACCAGTTCTCGAACTCGTACGTCGTGTAGTCCGGCAGCACGGCCTTCACGTGCCCCTTATAGAAGAGGGAGAAGGCCTTGCGGACGGACGTCACCTGCACCGCCTGGAAGACGCGATTGAGCACGAGGACCTGGGAGTCGAGCATGCGCGGTCTCAGTTCTCTCCGGGGCGGTCATTATAATCCGCGGCTGTGCCGTTTCCGGTTTCGAGGCCGCGACTCCGGGCCCTGATCGACGCGTTTTCGGGCCGGCGGCTCGTCGTCGCGGGCGACTTCGTCCTCGACCGGTTCGTCTACGGACACCCCAAGCGGGTCAGCCGCGAGGCGCCCGTCCTGATCCTGCGACACGTCCGGGACGAGAGCGTCCCCGGCGGCGCGGGCAACACCGCCGCCAACGTGCACGCGCTCGGGGGAGAGCCGATCCCGGTCGGCGTCACGGGGCGGGACGAATCGGGGCGGACCCTGCGCGAGCTCTTTCGCGCGCGCGGCATCCCGCTCGACGGGCTCGTCGAGGTCGCGGACTACCGCACGCCGACCAAGACGCGCATCCTGGGAGGCGCCCCGCACGCGATCAAGCAGCAGATCGTGCGCTACGACGTCGAGGACGCGCTCGCCGGCTCCGAGGCGCTCTTCGCCGAGCTGTCGTCGCGCCTCGCCATCGCGTCGCGCGGCGCACACGGCGCGATCCTGTCCGACTACGGATACGGCGCCGCCACGCCCGCGGCCGTCGCGCCGCTGCGCGCGGCGCTGCCCAAGGACGCGCGGATCTGCGTGGACTCGCGCCATCGCCTCGGCGAGTACCGCGGCGTGGACGCGGCGACTCCCAACGAGGAGGAGCTGGAGGAGCACGCCGGCGCGCCGCTCGAGGACTCGGAGGAGCGGCTCGTCGCCGCGGGTTCCGCTCTGCGCGAGACGATGAGCTGCCCGTGCCTGCTCGTGACGCGCGGATCGCGGGGAATGGCCGTGTTCGACGGCGCGGAAGGCCCGAGCTGGATCCCCGTCCACGGCACGGACCAGGTCGCCGACGTGACCGGCGCCGGCGACACCGTGCTCGCGACCTTCGCCCTCGCGCTGTCGGCGGGCGCCGCGCCGCTCGAGGCCGCGCTGCTCGCGAACTTCGCCGGCGGCGTCGTGGTCACGAAGATGGGCACCGCGGTCGTCACGCCGGAGGAGCTCTGGGAGGCCGTCGAGTCGGACCGCGCCCTGCTCACCTGAGCGCATGAGCGCGTCCAAGATCCTCTCGCGCGACCGGCTGATCGAGGCGGCGCAGCGCGAGCGGGCGGCCGGCCGTTCCCTCGTCTTCGCCAACGGCGCGTTCGACCTGCTCCACGTCGGCCACGTCCGCTACCTCGAGGCCGCGCGGCGCGAGGGCGGCTGGCTCGCCGTGGCCGTCAACTCGGACCGATCCGTCGCGCGCGCCAAGGGCCCGGGCCGGCCCGTCCTGCCGGAGGCCGAGCGCGCCGAGATCGTGGCGGCGCTCGCCTGCGTCGACGCCGTCACGGTGTTCGACGAGGACTCCCCGACCGCGCTCATCGACGCGATCCGGCCGGACGTGCACGCGAAGGGCACGGACTACACGGCGGACTCCGTCCCCGAGCGCGTGGCCGTCGCGGCGTACGGAGGCCGCACGGTCATCGTCGGGGATCCCAAGGACCACGCCACGACGGATCTGATCGAGCGGATCCTGCGGGTGCGGCCCCGGTGAGCGCGTGAAGATTCTCATCGTCCGCCTCTCGGCCATGGGCGACGTCATCCACACGCTTCCCGTCGCGGCCAACGCGCGGGCCGCCGGGGCGGCCGTCGGCTGGGTGATCGAGCGGGGGTTCGCGGGCGTCCTCCAGGGGAATCCCGACGTCGACAGCCTCTTCGTCGCGGACACGCAGGCGTGGCGGCGCCGCCCGCTCGCCGCCGAGACGCTCCTCGAGGCGCGCGGACTGCGCGACCGGCTGCGCGCGTTCGCGCCGGATCGCGTCCTGGACGCGCAGGGCCTCTGGAAGACGGCGATCCTCGCGCGCGCGGCCGGCGCGCCGGTGATCGGCTTCGCCCGCGAGGCGCGCCGCGAGCCGCTGTCCGCGATCCTGTGCGCGCAGGCGGTGGCCCCGCCGCCGGACGCGGTGCACGTCGTCGACCAGAACCTCGCGCTGCTCGCGGCGACGGGAATCGCCGGGATCGCGGCGGGCTCCCGCGCGCCGGACGCGTCGTACCTCGCGAACCTCCCGAGCCCGGAGGCCGACGCGTTCCTCGCGTCGCAGAAGCGGCCGTTCGTTCTCCTCCATCCGGGCGCCACGCGCCCCGAGAAGGCGTGGGGCGAGGAACGCTTCGCGCACCTCGCGCGCGCGTTCATCCGGGACACCGACGTCTCGCCGGTCGTGTCGTGGGGGCCCGGCGACGAGCGGCGAGCCGAGCGTCTGCGCGCGCTGCTTCCCAGGCGCCCGCCGCTGCCGCTCCTCTCCTTCGCCGGCATGGCACGCGTGATCCGGGAGTCGGCGCTCTTCGTCGCGGGAGACACCGGGCCGCTGCACCTCGCCGATGCGCTCGGCGTGCCGACGGTCGCGCTGTTCGGGCAGTCGGATCCGACGCGCAACGACGCGGTCCGCAACGGGCCGTATCGGTTTCGCGAGGGGGTCGTCGCCGACATGCGGGGCGTGAGCGACGAGGCCGTCTTCCAGCTCGCGATGCGGACGATGAAGCGCTGAGCCTCGGTCGGTCCGGAGTCGGTGAGCGGAGACACCAGCGGACCCCTCGATTCGAGGCTCTCCCCTTTGACTCTTTCGCCCTAAACCCCTACCATCATCCGACCCCCATGGCCGTCAAACTCGGAGATCTTCTCCTCAAGCAGAAGCTGATCACGCAGGACCAGCTCGACTCCGCCTTGAAGCTCCAGCGCGAGGAGGGCGGGAAGATCGGAGAGGCGCTGGTGCGCGTCGGCGCGGTCTCCGAGGGCGACATCACGGAGACGCTGTCGCAGCAGTTCGGCGTCCCGTCGATCGACCTGGCTCACTTCGAGATCGACCCCTCGGTCATCAAGGTGGTGCCGGGCGAGGTGGCGCGCAAGTACGGTGTCCTTCCGGTGAACAAAACCGGCGCGACGCTGACGATCGCGATGGGCGACCCGACCAACGTCTTCGCCATGGACGACATCAAGTTCATGACGGGCTACAACGTCGAGCCCGTGGTCGCCTCCGAGATCGCCCTGCGCAAGGCAATCGACAAGCACTACGGGACGCCGCGCTCGGTCGTCCTCAAGGAGCGCGCGAAGGCTCAGCCCGGCCAGCCGTTCGCGGCGGACGGGACGATGGAGGACGTCATGGCGTCCTCGGCGCTGACGATGGACGACATGGCCAGCGTCGGCCTCGGCGAGCTCAACATGGACGAGATCACCGGCATCGACACCGGCGCCGACGTCGACGTCGTCAAGGGCGAGGAGGGCCAGGAGATCGACCTCTCCGACCTCGCGAAGTCGAGCGAGTCGGCGCCCATCATCAAGGTCTCGAACCTGATCCTGATCGAGGCGCTGAAGGCCGGCGCCTCCGACATCCACGTCGAGCCCTACGAGAAGGAATTCCGCGTCCGCTTCCGCGTGGACGGCATCCTGCACAACATCATGGCCCTGCCCATGCGGACGCGAGACCCGCTGATTTCCCGCCTCAAGATCATGGCCAAGCTCGACATCTCGGAGAAGCGCCTGCCGCAGGACGGCCGCATCAAGATCCGCCTGCGCGTCGAGGAGCGCTCGCGCGACCTCGACCTGCGCGTCTCGAGCGTCCCGACACACTTCGGCGAGAAGGTCGTCATGCGGCTGCTGGACAAGACCAAGCTCCAGCTCGACATGACCCAGCTCGGCTTCGACCAGGAGCCGCTGCGCCGCTTCAAGGACTCGATCGACCGCCCCTACGGAATCGTCCTCGTGACGGGGCCGACGGGCTCCGGCAAGACGAACACGCTCTACTCGGCGATCGCCGCGCTCAACGACCCCACGGTCAACATCATGACCGCGGAGGACCCGATCGAGTTCAACCTCGCGGGCATCAACCAGGTGCAGATGAAGGAGCAGATCGGGCTGACCTTCGCCTCCGCCCTGCGGTCGTTCCTGCGCCAGGATCCCGACATCATCCTCGTCGGCGAGATCCGCGACTTCGAGACCGCGGAGATCGCGGTCAAGGCCGCGCTGACCGGCCACCTCGTGCTCTCCACGCTGCACACGAACGACGCGCCGTCCACGATCAACCGCCTCATGAACATGGGCATCGAGCCCTTCCTCGTGGCGACCTCGGTCAACTGCATCTGCGCCCAGCGGCTCGTGCGCCGCGTGTGCACCCAGTGCACCGAGGACCTGGAGACGCCGCCTCAGATGCTGATCCAGGTCGGGTTCGCCCCGGACGAGGTCAAGACGCTGCGCGTCAAGCGCGGCCGCGGCTGCGAGCGCTGCGGCAACACCGGCTACAAGGGCCGGGTCGGCCTCTTCGAGGTCCTTCAGTTCTCCGACGAGATCCGCGACATGATCCTCTCGGGCGCCTCCTCGATCGAGCTCAAGCGCAAGGCCATCGAGGAGGGGATGGTGAGCCTCCGGATGTGCGGTTTGCAGAAGATCCGGGACGGCTCGACGACCCTCGAGGAGGTCCTCCGCGAAACGGTCCTCTGACGCCTCGGACGCCGCGGAGGCCGCCAAAACCCCCGTCTTTTCGCGGGTTTTCGCGTCTCGGGGCCTCCGCGGATCTTTACTGACCGCGGGTTCCGTCGTAAACTAGTTCCACACGACAATCGGGGGAAATCTATGGCGAGTGAGACCACGCTCCACGGCCTTCTGAAGCAAATGGTCGAGATGGGGGGTTCCGACCTCCATCTGACCACGAACTCGCCTCCGATGGTCCGACTGGACGGAAAGCTCATTCCCCTGCCCTATCCCCCGCTGACGGTCCCCGAGACCAAGCAGCTCGCCTACTCGGTGCTCACCGACGCCCAGAAGCACCGCTTCGAGGAGAGCCTCGAGCTCGACTTCTCCTTCGGCGTGAAGAGCCTCGCCCGTTTCCGCGCCAACAACTTCATGCAGCGCGGCGCCGTGGCGGGCGTCTACCGGCAGATCCCGTACGAGATCCTGGGCTTCAAGGAGCTCGGCCTGCCCCCGGTCGTCGAGCTGCTGTGCGACAAGCCGCGCGGCCTGATCCTCGTCTGCGGACCGACCGGCTCCGGCAAGACGACGACCCAGGCGGCGATGATCGACAAGATCAACCGCGAGAAGCAGCTCCACATCGTCACGATCGAGGACCCGATCGAGTTCCTCCACGGCCACAAGAAGTGCCTCGTCAACCAGCGCGAGCTGAACGCCGACACGCACTCGTTCTCGAACGCGCTGCGCGCCGTCCTCCGCGAGGATCCCGACGTCGTGCTCATCGGCGAGATGCGCGACCTCGAGACGATCGAGGCCGCGCTGCGCATCGCCGAGACGGGCCACCTGACGCTCGCGACCCTCCACACGAACTCGGCCACGACGTCGATCAACCGCATCATCGACGTCTTCCCGGCCCACCAGCAGAGCCAGATCCGCACGCAGCTCTCGTTCGTGCTCGAGGGGATCATGTGTCAGACGCTGCTCGAGCGCTCGAGCGGCAAGGGACGCGTGATGGCCCTCGAGATCCTGGTGCCGAACGCCGCCATCCGCAACCTCATCCGCGAGGACAAGATCCACCAGGTCTACTCCATGATGCAGTCCGGACAGTCGAAGTTCGGAATGCAGACGTTCAACCAGTCGCTCGCCACGCTCTACCTCAAGAAGCTGATTACCCTGGAGGCGGCGCTCTCGCGCTCGTCGATGCCCGACGAGCTGCAGGAGCTCATCAACCGGGGCGCGGGCGTCAACGTTCCGACGGTCGCCGCGACTGCCGGGAAGAGGACCTAAGCGATGCCGAATTACGCGTGGAAGGGCAGGAACCGGACCGGGCTCGTCCAGGAGGGCGTGCTCGTCGCGGACAGCAAGGAGCTCGCGCTCTCCACTCTCCGACGCCAGAACATCGTCGTCACCGGCATTCGGGAGCGGGGCAAGGAGATCTCGTTCTCCAAGATGGGCCGGAAGGTCCCGGCCAAGGTCCTCGCGGTCTTCACCCGCCAGTTCTCGGTCATGATCGACGCCGGCCTGCCGCTCGTGCAGTGCCTCGAGATCCTGGCGAACCAGCAGGAGCACAAGAATTTCGCGAAGATCCTCCTGCAGGTGCGGCAGGACGTCGAGGCGGGCTCCACGCTGGCCGACGCCATGCGCCGCCACCCCAAGGCGTTCGACGACCTCTTCGTCAACATGATCGCCGCCGGGGAGGCGGGCGGTATCCTCGACACGATCCTCCAGCGGCTCTCGACCTACATCGAGAAGGCCGTCAAGCTGCGCTCGCAGGTCCGCGCGGCCCTGATCTACCCCGTGGCCGTCATCTGCATCGCGGCCATCGTCGTCGCGGTCATCCTGCTGAAGGTCATCCCGACCTTCGCCGCCCTGTTCACGAGCCTCGGGGCCGAGCTGCCGATGCCGACGCGCGTCGTCATCGCGGCGTCCAAGTTCCTGGCGAACTACTTCGTCTTCTTCGTCATCGGCATCGGCGCCCTGGTGTATTTCCTGCGCCGCTACTACAAGACCTACCGCGGCCGCCGCGTCATCGACGGCCTGATGCTGAAGGCGCCGATCATCGGCATGATCCTGCGCAAGATCGCCGTGGCCCGGTTCTGCCGGACGCTCGCGACCCTGACGTCTTCGGGCGTGCCGATCCTCGAGAGCCTCGACATCACGGCGCGGACCGCCGGCAACGCCATCGTCGAGGACGTCATCACCGAGACGCGCAAGAGCGTCGAGGGCGGCAAGACCCTGGTCGAGCCGCTCCGCGACTCCGAGGTGTTCCCGAACATGGTCGTGCAGATGATCGGCGTCGGCGAGCAGACCGGTGCTCTCGACTCGATGCTCAACAAGATCGCCGAGTTCTACGAGGACGAGGTCGACATCGCGGTCGCCGGCCTCGTCAAGCTGCTCGAGCCGGTCATGATCTTCATCCTGGGCGTCGTCATCGGCGGCATCGTCATCGCCATGTACCTGCCGATGTTCACGCTGATCAACAAGATCGGCTAGGCCGGGGTACAAGAATCGGGAATCGTGAGCCGTGAACCGAAGGGATTCCTAGCGAATTTCGGTTCCGGTCTCACGGTTCTCGGTTGAAGAGTCTGATGGACGACTCTCTCCGGCGCTCGCTCTTCTGGCTGACGACGGTCCGCATCGTCGTCTTCTTCCTGATCGTCCTGTCCGCGATCCTCGTCCAGCTCGGCTCGGGCGCCGAGGTCGAGATCTCCTACCTCTACGGGCTGACGGCGCTCGCCTTCGCCCTGTCGCTGTTCCACTGGACCGTCGGGAGGCTGATCAAGCCCCAGATCGTCGAGGCGTACGTCCAGATCCTGGGCGACCTCTCCCTCGTCTGCCTGCTCGTCTACTCCTCGGGCGGGCCGAGCTCCGTCTTCACTTTCCTGTACCTCGTCGTCATCGGCGCGGCCGCCTTCCTCCTGTACCGGCCGGGGGCGGTCGTCATCGCGTCCGTCGCGGCGCTGCTCCACGGTTTGATGGTCGAGCTGACCGCCTACGAGATCCTCCCGCGGCCGCCGATGGCCGCGACGCCCCACTGGGGCCCGGAGCGCACGGGCTACAACCTGGCGATCACGGTCGTCGGCTTCTACGGCGTCGCGTTCATGGTCGCCTACCTCTCCGAGAAGCTGCGCGCCGTCCGCGAGGAGCTCGAGCTGCGCCGGCTGGCGCTCTCCCGCATCCAGACCCTCTACGCCAACGTCATCGCGTCGATGTCGTCGGGCCTCGCGACCGCCGACTCGCGCCAGCGCGTGACCTTCCTGAACCAGGCGGGCGGCGACATCCTCGGGATCGTCCCGGCCCGCGCGGCCGGGCGGCTCCTCTCGGACATCGGCCTGGCGCTGCCCGAGGACTGGGACGAGATCCGCTACCGCACGCGCGGCCGCGAGGGATACCGCGCCGAGATCGAGGTCCAGCGCGGAGACTCGCGCCGCGTCCTCGGGTACTCGCTGCGCGCCCTGAAGGACGCGGGCGGCGAGGAGGGGGCGCTGATCGTCTTCCAGGACCTTACCGAGGTCAAGAAGCTCGAGCGCCAGGCGCGCTTCAACGAGCAGCTCGCCGCGGTCGGCGAGCTCGCGGCCGGCATCGCGCACGAGATCCGCAATCCGCTCGCGTCGATCTCGGGATCCGTCCAGGTGCTCTCGAACGAGCTCACCGTGGGCTCGGCGGAGCGCCGGCTCATGGAGATCATCGTCTCCGAATCGAACCGCCTCTCGAAGATCCTGGAGGAGTTCCTGCGGTTCGTCCGGCCGCAGGAGCGGCGCGTGGCGGCGTTCGACGTGGGAGAGAACATCCGGGAGGTCCTCGAGCTCTTCCGCCGCTCCGACGAGATCTCGGACGCCCACCGCATCGAGGACGACATCGCTCCCCCGTCGTCGCTGCTCGCCGGAGACCGCGACCAGATCCGCCAGATCATCTACAACGTCGCCAAGAACGCGGTCCGCGCGATGCCCGACGGCGGGACGCTGGTCGTGGAGGGCCGCGAGGACGGCGCCTGGTATAGCATCAAGTTTCGCGATACCGGCCGGGGGATGAGCGAGGAGGAGATCGCCCGAGTGTTCACGCCCTTCTCGACGGCCTTCGACGGCGGCACGGGGCTCGGCATGGCGATCGTGCGGCGCATCGTCGAGGACCACGGAGGAGCGATCGACGTCGAGTCGAAGCCGGGCGAGGGGACGACCGTGACGATTCTGCTGCCTCGCAACGTCAACACCACGGTGAACTCCGGCGTCTACCGCATGCCCACGGAGGCCGTCCAGTGAGCGGACCGCGGATCCTGATCGTCGACGACGAGAAGTCCCTGCGGGACATGCTCGGCCTGCTCTTCCACAAGCAGGGCTTCGAGGTCCTGACGGCGGCCAACTACACCGAGGGCGTGGCGGCCGCCGTCCGCTCGAACCCGGACGTCATCCTCTGCGACATCAAGATGCCCGACGGCAACGGGCTCGACCTCCTGAGCCGCGTGCGCGAGGAGAAGCTGCCGACGCCGGTCATCATGATCACCGCGCACACCTCGACCGAGGACGCGATCCAGGCGATGAAGCGCGGAGCGGTCGACTACATCTCGAAGCCCTTCAACAACGACGAGCTGCTGCTCGTGGTGCGCCGCGCGCTCGGCGAGAAGCAGCTGCAGGACGAGAACCTCTACCTGCGCCAGGAGCTCGCCGGCAAGTACACCTTCGCCAACATCATCGGCAAGGGCAGCCGGATGCAGGAGATCTTCCGGTCGATCGAGCGCATCGGAAAGGTCTCCTCGACGGTCCTGCTCACGGGAGAGAGCGGCACGGGCAAGGAGCTGATCGCGCGCGCGATCCACTTCTCCTCCATCCGCCGGGACAAGAAGTTCGTCTCGATCAACTGCGGCGCCCTGCCCGAGTCGCTGCTGGAGTCCGAGCTCTTCGGCCACGAGCGCGGGGCCTTCACGGGCGCCGTGCGCGAGAAGCGCGGGCTCTTCCAGGAGGCCGACGGCGGCACGCTCTTCCTCGACGAGATCTCCGAGACGACGCCGACGATGCAGGTGAAGCTCCTTCGCGCGATCCAGGAGAAGCTGATCCGCCGGGTCGGCGGCAACGACGAGATCTCCGTCGACGTGCGCATCATCGCTGCGACGAACAAGGACCTGAACGACCTCGTCGCTGAGGGTAAGTTTCGCGAGGACCTCTTCTACCGGATCAACGTCATCCCGATCCCGCTGCCCCCCCTGCGCTCCCGCACCGAGGACATTCCGCCGTTGACCTCGCACTTCATCGCCCAGATCTGCAAGGAGCAGAAGATCAACGAGAAGAAGATCTCGATCGAGGCGATGCGGCTCCTCGAGGCGTACCCGTGGCCGGGCAACGTCCGCGAGCTCGAGAACACGCTCGAGCGCACGGTCGCGCTGGAGGCGGGCCCCGTCATCAACGCGTCGAGCCTGCCCGAGGCGATCGCGCTCGGCGTTCGCACGCGCGTGCCGGACTTCGAGAGCCTTCCGGAGGAGGGCATCAACCTCGAGGCCTACCTCGAGACGGTCGGCAAGCGGCTCATGCGCGAGGCGCTCGACCGCTGCGGCGGCGTCCAGACCAAGGCCGCCGAGCTCCTCCACATGTCCTTCCGCTCCTTCCGCTACTACGCCAAGAAATACAACCTCGTGCACAAGGAAGAGATGTACGAGGGCGAGGAAACCGAGGGCGCGGCCGAGGCCAAGGGCTCGGCGTGACCCCGCGGCTTCCGGTGAAGACGGCCGCGGCCGTGCTCGCGGCGGTGACGGGACTGCTCGGCTGCGGCGCGGCCCCCAAGTCTCAAGAGCCCGCCCCGTCGGCGACGCGAGCCCCGGCCGCGCCGTCCACGACGCCGCCGTCGGCCTCCGCGTCGACTCCGCCGAAGGTATCGGGACCTCGCGTCCGCATGCCCTCGGGCGCCGAGTACTCCGTGGAGCTCGCGCTCACCCCCGAGGATCAGGCCCAGGGCCTCATGTTTCGCGAGAGCCTGCCGGAGCGGCACGGGATGCTGTTCGTGTTCCCCGAGACCGCGCCCCACCACTTCTGGATGAAGAACACGATGATCCCGCTCGACATGATCTGGCTGGATGCCTCCGGCAAGGTCCTCTTCGTCTCCGCCGACACGCCGCCCTGCAAGGCGGACCCGTGTGCGACCTACGGACCGGACGGACCCGCGCAGATGGTGCTGGAGATCGCGGGAGAGAAGGCGAAGGCGGAGGGGGTGACGGTGGGGACGAAGCTGGAGCTGATCGAGGTGGGGAGGTAGGGGGAAGCGAGTTGTTAGTTATTAGTTCTTAGTTATTGGTCGTAGGTTGCGAGTCGGCAAACTCGATCGCTAACAACTAACAACTAACAACTAACAACTAACAACTAACAACTACCTACGGCTCGAACACAAACAACCCATCCCCCATCGTTCCCAGATAGACCCGTCCGCCCGAGACCTGCGCAGCGGAGGCGAGCGTGAGGCCGTTGCGAGGGCTCGTGAACGCGCGGCGGTTCTTGCCCTTTTGCCAGAAGAGCGTTCCGTCCACGTCCTGCAGGTTCGTCCAGCCGCCGACCGGCTTCTGCGTCGAGGAGAGGAAGATGCCGCCGCCCAGGACCGCCTTCTTCTTCGCGGACCATACCTGTCCGTCCCAGTACGCGTAGCCGTCGGCGTTCTTGATCTCGAGCAGCGGGTCCCCTCCGCGGTCGGCCAGCAGCTGCGCGGACTCGGCGGGCCGCAGGCCGCCGGGCACCGCCTCGAAACGATGGCCGTCGGCGGTCCGGTATGTCCCCTCCGTCGTCACGAGCACGGGGCCGCCGAAGGCGTCGCCGAGGAGCACGATCGGCGCGCCCTTCGGCGCCTCCGGGGCCGCCGGCGCCGCCCAGTGGACGCCGCCGTCCCACGAGGCCTTCACGCCCGAGGAGGCGGCGACGAGCAGCACCGTCCGGCCCTCCGTACCCGGCCCGCGGAAGGCCGCGAGGGACGCGGAAGTCGGGAGCGGGTCGACGGAGACCTTTCGGACCTCGCGCCCCCTCGCCGCCCACACGCCCGTCTCGTCGCCCGCGAAGGCGCGGAAGAAGAAGACGCGCTCCGGGTCGTTGGGGTCGGCCGCGACCTCGGAGACGCGGCTCTCCGGAAGGCCCCGCGACCCCGACGCGAGCGTCTGTCCCGCGTCGTCGGAATAGAAGACGCCCTCGCCCTCGGTGCCGATGTAGAGGCGCCCGCTCCGATGGTCGATCTCGAGCGCGGTCACGACGAGCGACTCGCGCGTGATCCGCGACCACGTCGCGCCGCCGTCGAGCGAGCGGTGAAGCCCCCCGACGGTCGCCGCGTAGACGACCCCGGGCCGATTCGGGTCGCGCCGCACGGCGTGAGACCGGCGGTTCGTGAAGCCCGTCGTGTAGCGGGTCCAGCGGTCTCCGCCGTCGTGCGAGCGATAGACCCAGCCGCACGTCGAGACCCAGATGTCGTGCGAGTCCGCCCCGTCGAAGTCCCAGGCGTAGACGGTCGCGTCGAGGACCATGCCCTCGGCGATGCGGTTCCAGCTCCCTCCGCCGTCTCGGGTCCGGAACGCCTGCCGCCAGGTGCCGGCGTAGAGAGTCCGCCGGTCGGAGGGATCGAACGCGAGCGACTCGACCTGCTGGAGTCCCGGCACGCCCTCGCCCGTCCGCGTCCACGTCCGGCCGCCGTCGCCGGACAGCCGCACGCCGTCGTCGCCGGCGAGCGCGAGCAGGAGCGGCTCGCCCGGCGCGAGCGCGAGCGCGCGCGTCGTCACCGAGCGCGAGGACCGCGCGAGCACGACCCACTCGGCTCCCCGGTCGTCGCTGCGCACGAGGAGCCCGCCGCCGAGCTCTCCCACGAGCGACGCCCAAAGCCGCCCGCGCACGGCGGGATCGGCGATCAGCGTCGTCACGTAGAAGCCCGGGAACGCGGGTCCCGAACGCGGCGCCTCCCAGGTCGCGCCGGCGTCCTTCGAGACGTAGAAGTTGCCGCGGGAGGTCCCGCAGTAGACGGTGCCCGGCTCGAACGGATCGACGGCGAAGGCGCGCACCTCGGCGCCCCAGACGGGGAGCCGCCACCACGAGGACGCCGACACGACCCGCGTACCTCCCGCGAGCAGCAGAAGGGAGAGGGCGAGCCGCCCGGCGGGTCGGGTGAGAGGCCTCATGACGGTGGAGCTCTATTGTACGGGCAGCCGGCCGCCGGCGTCGGCTAGACTCCTCGCAATGGCCAAGATCCGAGTCGCCGTCTTCCCGGCCGCCGGGCTGGGAACCCGGTTCCTGCCCGCCACGAAGGCCCAGCCCAAGGAGATGCTGCCCCTCGTCGACCGTCCGCTCGTCCAGTACGTGGTCGAGGAGGCGCGGGACGCCGGCATCGACCGGATCGTGATCGTCACGGGCCGGGGCAAGAATGCGATCGAGGACCACTTCGACACGTCCTTCGAGCTCGAGCGGATGCTCGAGGACCGCGGCAAGAACGGCCTCCTCGAGCAGGTCCGGGAGGTCTCGGAGATCATGCCGGTCTCCTACGTGCGCCAGAAGCAGGCGCTCGGGCTCGGCCACGCCGTCCTGCAGGCGCGCGACCTCGTGGGCAACCAGCCCTTCGCGGTCATGCTCGGCGACGACATCGTCGATTCGGAGGAGCCCTGCATCGGGCAGATGATGCGGATCTTCGAGCGGCGCGGGAACCCGGTCATCGCGCTGCAGGAGGTTCCGCGCTCGGAGACGCACCAGTACGGCATCGTCGCCGGCGAGAAGGTCGAGGACCGCGTCGTGCGGATCACCGACATGGTGGAGAAGCCGAAGCCGGAGGCGGCGCCCTCCAACCTCGCGATCATCGGACGCTACCTCCTGCCGCCCGAGATCTTCGAGATCCTCGACGCGACGCGCTCCGACGTGGGCGGCGAGATCCAGCTGACGAGCGGGCTGAAGACGCTGCTCTCGCAGCGCCCGATCGACGGATACCTCTTCGAGGGAAAGCGCTACGACGCGGGCGACAAGCTGGGGTTCCTGAAGGCGACGGTGGAATTCGCTCTGAAGCGCCAGGACCTGGGCGGTCCGTTCCGGCAATACCTGAAGGGTCTGAAGCTCGACTGACCCGAAGCGCCGTCATCTCGGGGAGAGGGAACCCAAGTCGACATCCCGAGGAGCGCGAACCCCCAGGTCGTCATCCCGAGGAGCGCGAACCCCCAGGTCGTCATCCCGAGGAGCGCGAACCCCCAAGTCGTCATCCTGAGGAGCGGAGCGGCCAGCGAGCGACGAAGGATCCCGTCATTCTCGCCGGGCCGGCCACCGAGGAGGGATCCTTCGCTGCGCTCAGGATGACTGCTCATCAGCCATCGCTCGGGGTCGGGGTGGCGGTTCCGCGCCGGCTACTCGCTCCCCTTCTTCCCCTTCTTCTCCTTCTTCTCGCTCTTCTCGACCTTCTCCGAGGACCCCGCCTTTTCGGTCTTGTCCGTCTTGTCGGCTTTGTCGCCGGATTCGGCCCTCTCCGCCTTCCCGGAGGACTCCTTGGCCGTGCCGGCCGGGCTCGCGTAGTCGGTCTTGTACCAGCCGCTTCCCTTCAGGTGGAACGCCGGCGCCGACGCCATCTTCTTCAGCTTCCCGCCGCAGTGAGGACAGACGCGGGGCGGCGGATCGTTCATGCCCTGGATGACCTCGGTCTTCCGCGCGCAGCGGGCGCACTGGAATTCGTAGATCGGCATTCGCGGGAATCCTAGCAGGTCGTTGCGCAGCAGGACCGTAGAATGGCCGGATGATCACGGTCGCCGAAGCGCTCGCCGCGATCCGGAAGGCCTGCGCTCCGCTGCCGGAGGAGAGGATCCCCGTGCGCGACGCGTTCGGGCGGGTGCTCGCGCGGCCGCTCGAGTCGGACGTCGACTGGCCTCCGTTCGACACCTCCGCCATGGACGGCTACGCCGTGCGCCTCGCGGACGCCTCGCGGCCCGGGGCCTCGCTCGCCGAGCGCCGCCCCCTCGTCGCGGCCGGCGACGCCCCGGGCGAGGCGATCGCGCCGGGAGAGGCCGTGCGCGTGATGACCGGCGCGCCGATCCCTCCCGGCACGGAGGCCGTCGTCCCGGTCGAGAGGGTCCGCCGCGGGGACGGCGCCGTCGTCCTCGAGATCGCGCCGGCGGCGGGCGACCACGTGCGCCGGCGGGGCGAGAGCGTGGCCGCGGGCGCTCCGCTGCTCGCGCCCGGACGGCGGCTCACCGCGACGGAGGTGGCGCTCGCCGCGCTCGCCGGAGCCGACCCGCTCGCGGTCCGCTCCCGGCCGCGCATCGCGGTCGCCGTCACCGGCAACGAGCTCGTGCCGACCTCCTCCGCGCCCGGGCCGGGCCAGTTGCGCGACTCGAACGGCCCGATGCTCGCGGCGCTCTGCGCCTCCCGCGGCTACTCCGCGTCGCTCTCGCTGGCCGTGGCCGACGAGGACGCCGCCGTCCGGCGCCTCTTCCGCGAGGCCGGACGCGGCGA
>Ga0070666_10000355_pt1 | contig 28794 bp, 27 predicted proteins | sample KBSS23metaG_FD_64677 | JGI IMG/M metagenome (GOLD analysis project Ga0070666, IMG submission 64677) | Switchgrass rhizosphere microbial communities from Kellogg Biological Station, Michigan, USA - KBS S2-3 metaG | ecosystem: Host-associated > Plants > Roots > Rhizosphere > Soil ... | reverse complement strand
CGATACCTTCCTTCGCTGTGGGAAACCGTCTTTGCAGTGGAAACCATCCGCGATAGACGTTGGCATGTGTTGGGTCGAATTTCTTGCGCCACAGGCGTCGACTCTCCTGCGCCGGCAAATCCAGTATGCGAAGCAGTTGCGAGCGCGCGGCTGCGCCGACGGGCAGGTCATCGGGAAGGCCGGAAACCAGCATGAATCCGCTGTCCGCCGATGCTGACATGACGGCCTGATCGCTCGCGGCGCGTGCGATCGGGTCGGGCGCAAACAGTGCGCTTATGTCGATCGATGGAATTCGCATAAGCACGGAAGGATCATGACTGAAGCTGCAGCGCCGACCGCAAGGCGCTAGTCGAGGGGCCAGGGCATCGCGCGGGGTAGTGTGCTTTCGGTTGGGGCGGGAGCAGCGCGTTGTTGCGGCCGGTCCTCCCTGTCAACGGCCCGCCACCACGGTTTCACGGAGCCCGAGGCGTGCGCAGGCTCGATGGCCTCTCCCAGTTTCGGCATGAGAAGTCGTGTGCGGCCACTCGCGCCTCGCTCGTACAGCACCTCGGCTGGCTGGTCCCATGGGTGCATCGCCAGCCGAAACGTTCCCCAATGTATCGGGAGGAATACCTCGGGATCGAGGCGCGCGGCGGCCGTGAGCGCATTTTCCGGCCCCAGATGCATGTCACCCCATGCCGGGTTCCACGCACCCACCTCGAGCATCGCAAGATCGAATGGTCCGAGCCGCTCTCGAATGTCCCGGTATTCATCCGTCAATCCCGTGTCGCCACTGAAAAAGACAGAATGCCTCTCCGAACGGACGACGAACGAAGACCAGAGAGTGCTATTGCGTCCGTTGGGTGTGCGGCCGGAAAAATGCTGCGAGGGGCTCGCGGTCACCGACACATTGCTCCCCGGAAGAGTGAATGATTCCCACCAATCTAGTTCGGTGATCCGCTCGGGCGGAATGCCCCAGGCTTCGAGATGGGCCCCGACACCGAGCGAGGTCACGAAAGGAAGCTCGCTCTTTGCCAGGGCGCGGATCGTCGGATAGTCGAGATGGTCGTAGTGGTCGTGTGAGATGAGAGCGACGTCAACCGGCGGCATTTCGCGCAGTGCGACCGGCACCGGTTGAAAGCGCTTCGGGCCCGCAAGTGACAGTGGGGAGGCACGCGGCCCCCAGACCGGGTCAGTGAGCACTCTCTTCCCTGCGATCTCGATCAATGTCGTCGAATGCCCCAGCCACGTAACACGCAGCCCCGTATCGGCCTTGCGGCGCCACGCATCCAGAGGATTTACGGCGGGCAGCGGACCTGTCGGGTTGCCTCGTGGCGGCCCACATATAAATTCGGTGAGGCTCGGCATGGTTGCGCGCGGGTCCCGCAAGCCCGGCTGGATCGGGTACACGTTGCGGAAACCCTCGCCAGACCACCGCGGGGAGGCCCGCATCCGTTCCAAGCGTGCGCCGCTTGCTTTCGAACCCAGGGATTTCATGCGACCTAGGTTACAGGTCTGTCCATTGCTTCGACAAAGGCTCGGGCACACCCCCGAGCCTTCTGCCGCAACAGGACTAGTGCAACTGTCTGTTTATCCTGCCATTGTTCGATGCGCGGGGCCGCCACCGGTGGTGTACGAACTACCGGCGCGCGCGATTACGCACTAAAGGGATCGATAGCGATGCGCCCAGTCATCGACATTCTTTTCTGCTTCGTCGCGCGACAATCCATAGGCCTTCTGGACGTGGCCCGCGAGAACTTCAGCATTACCGTTGACCTCGTCGATCTGATCGTCGGTCAGCCTTCCCCATTGCGCCTTTACTTTGCCTTTGAGCTGACGCCAATCGCCTTGAAGGGTGTCACTGTTCATGGCTCGATACCTCGTTCTAAAAATCATTGATTCCGGCTCATGCCGGCGCCTGATACCGAGTCTGCCGCAACCGGCCGCCAAACTGCGGCAGGGAATATTCCTGAATTAGAGTGAGATTCTTCCGACGCTGGCGGAGCGGGGACGGGCACCGTCCGCCCCGACCTTAAGCTTGCTGTGGTGCTAAATCGGGCCTACTGACTCCACGGGCTCCTGTTCCTTAAGTCATACTTGAATACCCCATGAGAGTCCTTGCAATCGAGTCCTCCTGCGATGAAAGCGCCGTTGCCGTGCTCGACGAGCGGCGCGGACTGCTGGCGCATGAACTCTGGAGCCAAGTGGAACTGCACCGGGTCTTTGGCGGAGTGGTGCCCGAACTGGCCTCGCGCGATCACGTCCGCCGGCTCCTACCGCTAGTACGGACCGCACTCGACGCCGCTGGAACCAGGGCGGAGGATCTCGGCGGCGTCGCATACACCGCAGGACCTGGCCTGGTCGGGGCGCTGCTGTGCGGGGCGGCGCTGGCTCGCTCGCTCGCGCACGGCTGGCAACTACCGGCGATCGGCATCCATCATCTCGAGGGTCACCTGCTGGCACCGCTGCTGGAGACTCCCGCTCCGGGCTTTCCGCACCTGGCGCTGTTGGTCTCGGGCGGGCACACCATGCTGATCGAGGCGCTGGCTTTGGGGCACTACCGGCTGCTCGGTGAGACGCGCGACGACGCCGCGGGCGAGGCCTTTGATAAGAGTGCGAAGCTCCTTGGACTTCCCTATCCGGGAGGTCCGCAACTGGCGGAGCTCGCTCAAGCCGGCCGGGCGGGCGAATGTCCCTTGCCGCGTCCCATGCTGGATCGGCCTGGGTTCGAGTTCAGCTTCTCGGGACTGAAGACCGCGGTGGCACTGGCAGCGCGCGCAGGGCCCCTTGATGCGCAGCGGCGCGCCGACATCGCGCGCGGCGTGCAGGATGCGATCGTCGATACCCTTTGCGTCAAGACGTTGCGGGCGATCGATGCGACCGGTCACCGGCAACTGGTCGTAGCCGGCGGCGTGGGCGCCAATCTCGAGCTGCGCACGCGGATGCAGCGCGAGTTGCGCGCGCGCGGCGGCAAAGTGTATTTCCCGCGGCCGGAATTCTGCACCGACAACGCCGCGATGATCGCCGTGGCCGGCCTGATGCGATTGAAGGCTGGCGAGCGAGGCGGCAACGCCATCGAGGTGCGGGCGCGCTGGCCGCTTAGTGAACTGCGGCCGCCATTATTCGCGGGCGACTATTCCACGGCTACCGGAGCTCACTAGATCATGACCACAGAGGATCGCATCTACCTGCGGGGCCTGAAGTGCCAGTGCATCATCGGCTTTATCGACTGGGAGCGGCAGGTGCCGCAGACCGTCGAACTGGACCTGGAGTTTCCCTGCGACTGCGCGCGCGCGGCGGCGCAGGATGCGGTCGCCGACACGGTGGATTACAAGCAGGTCGCCAAGCGGGTGCTCGCTTTCGTAGAAGGCTCCCGGTTTCTGCTTATCGAGACGCTGGCGCACCGTCTGGCGCTGATGTTGCTCAAGGAGTTCGCGCTCGAGTGGGTGCGGATCGATCTGGGCAAGCCGGGGGCCATACGCCATTCGCGCGAGGTCGGCGTCAGCATATTGCGGCGGCGTAGCGATCTTGGCGCCGAACAATAGCGCGAGCCGGAGCTCACCGGTGCGCGCCTATGTGGCGATCGGCGGCAACGTGGAGCCGGAACGCTATCTGCCAATGGCGGCGCGCGAGCTGCAACGCCGCTTTCCGGGCATCGAGTTCTCATCCTGCTACCGCAATCCCGCTTATGGATTCAGCGGCGATGATTTCATCAACGCCGTCGCTGGCTTTGACACCACGCGCCCGGCCGAGTCGGTCATCGCTGACTGCCACGACGTTGAGGCGGCGTGCGGTCGTCGGCGCGATGATCCAAAGTGGGCACCGCGGGTCATGGACATCGACCTGCTGCTGTACGGAAATACTGTGTCGGAGACGGAGTTGCGGTTGCCGCGCCCCGATCTGCTGCGGCGCTGTTACATGCTCGCGCCGCTCGCGGAAATCGCACCGGCGCTGCGCCATCCAATCACCGGCCGCACGATTGCCGAGCACTGGAGCGAGCTCGCGCGCGAACCGCACGTGCTCGAGCGCCTGCCACTGCGACTGGGCACCGACTGACCAAGGATGTGCGCGCTACCAGCGCAGGCTGCGCCCGCCGTCGACGGCCAGAATCTGCCCGGTCACGAATGGCGCGCTGGCCGCGAAGAAGCACACGGCGCGGGCGACATCCGCCGGTGTGCCGGCGCGCTGCAACAGAGTGCTGTTGACGATCTCCTGGCGCTGCGCGGCGTCGACACCGTTTTCCGGCCACAGTACCGGACCCGGTGCGATGCCGTTGACCCTGACCTCGGGCGCCAGTTCGCGCGCCAGTGCTTTGGTCAGATGTATAAGCGCGGCCTTGGCCGTCGAGTAGATAATGTAGTTGGGCAAGGGGCGCAGGCCGTGTATGTCGACGATGTTGACGATCGACCCGTGCGCGCGTTTGAGCGCAGCGGCCGAAGCCTGCGCCAGAAACAGCGGCGCCTTGAGGTTGCTCCCGATAAGTTCGTGCCAGTGCTGTTCCGTGAGCTCCCCGAACGGCGTTGGATAGAAGCTGGAGGCGTTGTTGACCAGAATGTGCGGGCCTCCGCAGCGCTGGGTAACCGCATCAACCAAGGCCGGGAGCGATTCGGTCTGCAGCAAGTCGGCAGCGAAGCACGCGGCCGAGTCCGCGCGCTTCGCATTGAGCTCATCGGCCAGCGCCTGCGCTTCGCTGCGCGAATTGCGATAATGAATGGCAACGGTCGCGCCTGCGGCGTGCAGGTGTCTTGCGATTTCCGCCCCTACGCGCCGGGCGCCGCCGGTGACCAGCGCGGTCTGACCGGTGAGTGCGAGTGCAGCGGTAGCCATTTCTTAAGCTTATGACGCCCACGCAGGAATTCACAATGCCCGCGCCGGATGGGGTGCAGCAGGTGCATGTCGAGGCCATGCACACTGCATTGCGGCGTTACATCATCGAGCACGGCGGCTGGATCGGATTTGACGAATACCTCGAGCAGGTGCTGTACGCCCCGGGCCTGGGCTACTACAGCGCGGGCGCCACGAAACTCGGCGCGGTCGGAGATTTCACCACCGCGCCGGAAATCTCCCCGCTGTTCGGCGCCTGCATCGCGCGGCAATGCGCGCCATTTCTCCAGAGCGATGGCGAGCTGCTGGAGCTGGGCGCGGGGAGTGGCGCGCTCGCCGAGGTGATGCTGCAGCGGCTGGCCAGCCTCGACGCGCTTCCGGCCCGGTATCTCATTCTCGAGGTGAGCGCCGACCTGAAGGACCGACAGCGCACACTCCTAAGCCGCCTGCCCGTGGAGCTGTACGAACGCGTGCAATGGCTCGATGCACTCCCAAAAGCTTTGCGCGGGGTGATCGTGGCGAACGAAGTGGCCGACGCGCTGCCGTTCCAATGCTTCGCGGCGACTTCCGCAGGCTATGCCGAGCGCGGGGTGGCGCTGGGTGGCGCCGGGCAGCCGGAATGGGCGGAGCGAGCGGCATCCGTCTCGCTGCTTGCGGAACTTAAGCGCTTGGAGGCATCGCTCGGACGCCCCTTCGAGGCAGGTTACCGCGGCGAGTTGTGCCTGCGCGCCGGCCCGTGGATGGCTGCGCTGGCCGGTGCGCTGGAATCGGGCGGCATACTGCTTTTTGACTACGGGTTCGGCCGCAGCGAGTACTACCATCCGCAGCGCCGCCGCGGCACGCTGCGATGCCATTACCGCCATCGCGCGCACGAAGATCCTTTTTTGTATCCGGGTCTGCAGGACATTTCAGCCTGGGTTGAGTTCACCCGTATCGCCGAATCCGCCAGCGACGCCGGATTGGAAATCGCCGGTTATTGCACCCAGGCCGCTTTCCTGCTCGGCGCCGGCATCGATGCCGAGCTTGCGATCGAGCGCACGCCGCTCGCGCAGGCGCGCGCGGCCAGCGGAGCACAGACCTTATTGATGCCCGGTGAGATGGGTGAGAGCTTCAAGGCCATGCTGCTTACGCGTGGACCGATGCCGGAAATGCCGGCTTTTGCGCTCCAGGATATGCGCCGCTTGCTCTGATCGCCGCGCCAGCCTGTGGTGTTGGACCCGAGGCGAAGCGCGTTCAGCCCAATTGCGAACCTATCGCCTTAAGCCGGCGCGCGCGCATTGCGGCTCCCAGCTGCGGACCCCGATGAGCGCGCAGCTCGTCCGCGCTCAGCTGCACGGCCGCGGCCGCGGCCGCGGCGGTGCGTAATCGCGCCAGCAAAGCCGTGGTTGCCTGCGCTGCAACTTCCGCGCCGCGGCGGCGCGCCGCGAGCACTTCCAGCCAGCGCGCAAAGCGCTCCGGACGCCGAAAGGCATCGGCCTGCTCAAGCAACGAGAGCAGCTGTTCCGGGCTGCTGGCAGGATCAAGTGCAGACGCGAACTCGCGCTCGAGTCGGGCGGTAAGGAGCGCCAGTTCGCGATGTTCAGTGGGCGTGCGCAATCGCTCGCACAGGGCCTCGATGTCGGTGGCGGCAAGTCCGCCCAGCAACGTCGCCCAGCGCACGGCGCTTGAAGTGGCCGACTCGGCCGCGGCGCGCAACGCACGCATGTCCTGTGAAGCATCGGCGGAGCGCGCCAGTTCCGGAAGCAACACTCCCAGTGCTCCGCAATCGCTCAAGACCTCAAGCCCGCGCTGGGGCGAGGCAGTCTCCAGGGTCCCTTCAAGTTCCCTCCACACACGCTCACTCACCAGCGCGCCGGCCTCGCCGTTCTGGACCATGTGGCGCATGAGCGTCATGGTTTCCGGAGCGACCTTGAATCCCAGTTCCTCGTAACGGGCTGCAAATCGCGCCACGCGCAGGATGCGCACCGGATCCTCCGCAAAGGCCGGCGACACGTGCCGCAGCACACGGGCCTCAAGGTCGGCGCGTCCGCCGAATGGGTCGATGATTTGGCCCTTGGCATCGCGTGCCATGGCATTGATGGTGAGGTCGCGCCGCTGCAGATCTTCCTCGAGCGTCACCGTGGGGGAAAATTCGGTGACAAATCCGCGGTAACCCGGGGCGACCTTGCGTTCCAGGCGCGCCAGCGCGTACTCCTCTTTGGTCTCGGGGTGCAGGAATACCGGGAATTCCCGGCCCACCGCGCGGTAGCCGAGGCCCTCGAGCTCCGCGGGCGTAGCGCCGACGACGACCCAGTCGCGCTCCTTGACGGCGCGGCCCAGCAGCTCGTCACGGACCGCCCCACCTACGAGGTAGACTTGCATCCGCACATGTTAACCGAGGCCCGGGCCCGCACGATTCGCCATCTCGCAGGAGCGTGTTTGCTGTTGAGTTCATTCAGTTTGTCGGGATGCGGTATCGGTTATCTGCTGCAGGCCGGCAAGGGCCAGTGGCAGGTGCTGCACGCCCGCGAGCCGCTGGACAAGCTGATCGCTAGCGATTCGACTGATGCGGCGCTCAAGGCGCGGCTGACGATGGCTCGTGAAGCGCGCGACTTCGCCAGCCGCGAACTTAAGCTTCCGGACAACGGCAGCTACCGCTCCTACAGCGCGCTGCATCGCCCGTATGTGGTCTGGAACGTGGTGGCCGCGCCGGAGTTTTCCATCGAGCCCAAACGCTGGTGGTTCCCAATCGCCGGCACGGTGGCCTATCGCGGCTACTTTCGCGAAGCGAGCGCGCGCAAATTCGCCGACAAGCTCGCGGCCGAAGGCTATGACACGCTGGTTGCCGGAGTGACGGCGTATTCAACACTCGGGCGTTTCGATGACCCGCTGCTCGACACGATGATGCCCTACAGCGACCTGCAGCTCGTCGGCACGATCTTCCATGAGCTGGCACACCAGCTCATCTACGTGAAGGACGATACCGAGTTCAACGAGGCCTTCGCCATGAGCGTGGAACGCGAGGGCCTGGCGCGCTGGCTCAAGGCCACGGGGCACAGCGAGGAACTTAAGGATTACCGCCGCCGCCAGGATCAGCAGGCGCAAATCATCAGGCGCTTTGCGGAAGGACGCTCGCAACTGGCCGCGCTGTATCGCGAGACTCTGCCGCCCGATGAGCGTCGTGTGCGCAAGCAGGAATCGCTCGCCGCCATCACTAGTGGCGTGCGCGCTCTGGAAAAACAACTCGAGGTGCGCACCGGCTACGACGCCTGGCTCGACAGCGGGCTCAACAATGCCCACCTGGCCTCGATCGCCACGTATTTTGATTGCGTGCCGGGGTTTGAACACCTGCTGGCTCAGCAGGGCGATGATCTGGGCGCTTTCTATACGGCGGTGCGTGCCTTGGGGCGCCGGCCGCGCGCCGAACGCGCGGCGTTGTGCCAGCGACAGCCGGTCAATTGACCGGCCGTCGCTTCGCACTATTTTTTCAGTTTACTTCGACGTTGACCCGGCGCGGCTCAACGACCGGCTGCTTCGGGATCACAACTTCGAGCACGCCGTTGGTGTGGCGGGCCGTGATCTCCTCAGCGCGCGCGTTCTCCGGCAGCGTGAATCGACGCAGGAAATCGCCCTCAATTCGCTCGAGCCTTTCGAAACCCTTCTGGTTTTCGCGCTTCTCGATCTGGCGCTTGCCGCGAATCGTCAGCACGCCCTTGTCGGCCGTGACGTTGATGTCCGCCGGCAGAACGCCAGGTAGGTCGGCATGCACGGTAAAGCGCTCCGGCTCCTCATGCACGTCCACGGCAGGGGCCCAGGAATTCGCCGCGCCGTTCGCATCGGCCGAGTCAGCGTGCACGCCGCCAAACAGCTGATCGAATTCGCGATGCAGGTGGCCTACCAGTCTCCACGGTTCAAATCTCACGATGTTCATTTGCAGATGCTCCAGTTTCCACTCCGCTAGATTGCGGTACTGGTACTAGATGTGCGGTCGGGTAGCGGACTTTCAAGTAGAGCGGTGGGCTTGTGCATAAATTGTGAGCTAACTGTGGGATGCCAGTTAACACCACATATTGATTTCGGCTGCTCGCGTCTGCTTACGCCTCGCGGCTCATTTTTTTTCCACCCAACTTGGCTTCTAACTCCATAAGTAATTGATTTTAATTAGGAAAAATAACACCCCATCATCGTCCGGAAATCTTGACCGCGCCCACGCTCGTGATTAGTCTCGCGCCTTCGACCAACTACATCTTGTAGTTGCAGGGGCGGGGGCACATATCGGGTCGGTCGGGGTCCTATACAAGGCCGGCCCTTTCTGCGTTTTTATAGGGGAGTCGCGAGTAGAGATGAATTCCGTCGTGAAAATAGAGCAAAAAGATGTCAACGCGATTCCCTTCCAGGAAGCTTCGCTCGACATTTGGGATCAGAAATACCGCCTGACTGCGAAGGACGGTACCGCGGTCGACGGCTCGATGGACGATACCTATAAGCGCGTGGCTCGCGCGCTGGCGGATGTCGAAAGGCCGGAACTGCGCGAGACCTGGTACGAGCGCTTTGTGTGGGCGCTGCGCCACGGCGCTATTCCGGCTGGCCGCGTGATCAGCAACGCCGGTGCGCTGGAGCACAAGCCGGCGACCTCCACGATCAATTGCACGGTATCGGGCACGATCCGGGATTCGATGAACGACATTCTGGGCAAGGTGCACGAGGCGGGACTGACCCTCAAGGCCGGCTGCGGCATCGGCTATGAGTTCTCGACGCTGCGTCCGCGCGGCGCCTATGTGTCAGGCGCCGGCGCCTATACATCCGGCCCACTCTCGTTCATGGATATCTACGACAAGATGTGCTTCACCGTGTCCTCGGCTGGCGGGCGGCGCGGAGCGCAGATGGGCACCTTCGATGTCAGTCATCCCGATGCGATGGATTTCATCCGCGCCAAGCGCGAGAACGGCCGGTTGCGTCAGTTCAACCTGTCGCTGCTGGTCACCGACGACTTCATGCAGGCGGTGCGCGAGGATCGCGATTGGTACATGTCGTTTCCCATTGCGAAGGCAGAGTACCTGGCCGAGCGTCCCGACCTGACCGATCCGCAGAAGTTCCTGTGGCGCGAGTGGCCGGAGCACGAGGGCTACGTCGTCAACGACGCCGGCCTGGTCGCCTGCCGGATCTACAAGCACGTGCCGGCGCGGCGCATGTGGGACCTGATCATGTCCTCGACCTACGATTTTGCCGAGCCTGGCTTCATCCTCATCGATCGCGTCAACGAGATGAACAACAACTGGTGGTGCGAGAATATCCGCGCCACCAACCCCTGCGTCACGGCCGATACCTGGGTACACACCAGCGAAGGTCCGCGCCAGGTGGATCAATTACTGGGCCGCGAGTTTGCAGTGCGCCTGGATGGCCAGGATCACCCGACTACCGCGCAGGGTTTTTTCCTGACCGGCTGCAAGCCAGTCGTGCGGCTGCGCACGGCGGCAGGACACAGCCTGCGACTGACTGCCGATCATCGCGTCAGGCGCGTGACCGAGCTGACGCGCTTCTCTCGCCATGTCGAGTGGTGTGCGGCCGGCGAATTGCAATCAGGCGATCGGGTGCTGCTCAACGACCATCGCGCCAATCCGCACTGGCAAGGCCGCGGCACGCGCAGTGAAGGCTACCTGCTTGGCCTGCTGGTGGGCGATGGCGTGCTGAAGTCCGACAAGGCGGTTTTGTCCGTATGGCACCGGCAGGCGCAGGCTATCGGTGCTGGCGACGGTCCTTCGTCGGGAGTGCGGGCACTGATGAACGAAGCGCTGGCGGCGGCGCAGACCCTGTCGCATCGCAGTGACTTCGCAGGTTGGCAAGCGGTTGGCGGTCGCGCGGAACATCGCCTCTCACTCGCGGCACTCAAGGAGCTGGCGGAATCATTCGGCATGGCCCCGGGTGCCAAGCGCATCGCGCCCGCTCTCGAGCAGGCGTCGAGCGACTGTCAGCGCGGTTTCCTTCGCGGCTTGTTCGATGCCGACGGGTCGGTGCAGGGCGATCAGCCCAAGGGTGTAAGCGTGCGGCTGGCGCAGTCGGATCTGGAGCGCCTGGAAGCCGTGCAGCGCATGTTGCTGCGCCTTGGGATGGTGGCCAGCATTTACCGCAACCGGCGTCCCGCCGGCACCAGCCGGCTGCCGGACGGCAAGGGCGGCAGCAGGCTCTACGCGACTCTGCCGCAGCACGAATTGGTGTTGAGCGGCGAAAACCTGGCGATTTTCGCCACGCTGATCGGCTTCGGTGACAGTGACAAGCAGCTGCGCCTGCTGTCTGCGCTGGCGAGCTACCGGCGGCGGCTAAATCGCGAGCGCTTCACCGCGGTGGTCGAGTCGGTGACGGCCGAGGGCGAGGCCGCGGTCTACGACGTGCAGGTTCCCGGCGTGAACGCGTTCGATGCCAATGGCCTGCATGCCCACAACTGCGGCGAACAGCCGCTCCCGCCCTACGGCTCTTGCCTCTTGGGTTCGGTCAATTTGACGCGGTTTGTGCGCGAGCCATTCACGCCCAGGGCGCACTTCGACTGGGAAGAGTATCGCGAGGTGGTACGGATCTTCACGCGCGCGCTCGACAATGTGGTCGAGATCAACGGCCTGCCGCTCGATCAGCAGCGCGCGGAGATCATCCGCAAGCGCCGCCACGGCATGGGCTTTTTGGGCTTAGGTTCCTCGCTCTCGCTGCTGGGCCTGAAATATGGCTCGCCCGAGTCGGTGAAGTTTACCGAGGACGTGTCGCGTGAAATGGCTGTGGCCGGCTGGGAGGCAGGCCTAGAGCTGGCGCGCGAGAAGGGCCCGGCACCGATCATGAAAGAGGAGTTCGAGGTCACCGGCGAGATGCTGCGCAAGCGCCCGGAGATGGAGCGCGACGGCTGGAAGCCGGGCGCCAGGATCCCGGGCCGACTGCTGCACGCCCGCTACAGCCGCTACATGCAGCGGGTAGCCGAGGTTGCCCCGCAGCTGGTCGAGCAGCTCTCGCAGGTCGGCGCACGCTTCTCGCACCACTCCTCGATCGCGCCCACCGGCACCATCTCGCTGTCACTGGCCAACAATGCCAGCAACGGCATCGAGCCCTCGTTCGCGCATCATTACTTCCGCAACGTGATCCGCGCCGGGCGCAAGACGAAAGAGAAGGTGGACGTGTTCTCCTTCGAGCTTTTGGCCTACCGCGAGCTGGTCAACGAGCGCGCCATGCCGGGAGCCACGGCTGCGGCCGAGGCGCTGCCCGAGTACTTCACGACCACCGATGATGTCTCGCCGCACATGCACGTTGACATCCAGGCGGCCGCGCAGAAATGGATCGATTCTTCGATCTCCAAGACCGCGAACGTGCCGACCGACTTTCCCTACGAGAAATTCAAGAACATCTACCTGTACGCGCACGAAAAGGGGCTCAAGGGCTGCACCACGTTCCGCTTCAATCCGGAGGCCTTCCAGGGCGTGCTGGTCAAGGAAGCGGACCTGAAGAGCACCACCTACGTGTTCACGCTCGAGGATGGCTCGGAGATGGAAGTGCGCGGCGATGAGCAGGTCGAGTACGACGGCGAGCAGCACAGCGCCGCCAACCTGTTCGACGCCCTGAAAGAAGGCTATTACGGAAAATTCTGAAGACATGAATACACGCATCGACAAACGCATCGTCAAGTTCCGGGTCCGCAAGCCCGAAGATGCGGCGCTGGCCGCCGCCAAGGCAGCCGCGGAAGCGGACATGAGCACCGGCCGCGACGGCCGGCGCGCCAAGGTCATCCGGCTCACCGAGGAGGTGCAGCGCCCGGAGATGCTTATTGGGTCGACCTACAAGATCAAGACGCCGGTCTCCGATCACGCCATGTACGTCACCATCAACGACATCCTGCTCAACGAGGATACCGATCACGAGCAGCGCCGGCCCTTCGAGATTTTCATCAACTCGAAGAACCTCGATCACTTCCAGTGGATCGTGGCCCTAACGCGCATCATCTCCGCCGTGTTCCGCAAGGGCGGGGACGTCACCTTCATGGTCGATGAGCTCAAGGCGGTGTTTGATCCGCGCGGCGGCTACTGGCAGCCGGGCGGCAAGTTTATGCCCTCGATCATCGCCGAGCTCGGCCACGTGATCGAAAAGCATTTGCAGTCCATCGGGTTACTGCGCAAGCCGCAGCTGGACGAGCACCAGAAAAAGCTCATTGAAGACAAGCGCAGCGAATATGAGGCACGCAAGAAGCAACAGGACGCATTCGCGAAGTCTCACTTTCCGGAGGGCGCGCAGCTGTGCATGAAGTGCAGCACCGCCGCGGTGGTGATGATGGACGACTGCCAGACCTGCCTGAACTGCGGTGATTCGAAATGCGGGTGATCTGCCACGCTCAACCAACCGGCTGATCACGCGACGTCTCCTCGACGTCGTGGCTTACGGGAGGCGCGCCTCAGACGCTTCCCGTTTTTTTCCGAACTTTGAACTCCGCCGCGCTTGCCGGCCGGGGGTTATGGTATTCAGCTGCTGAATGAAGACCCCGCTGGCCTGCCTGCTGCTGATATTCCCGCTCCTGAGCCTGGGGGGCGCGCCTGCCATTCCCGAGCCCGCCGAGCTGGAGCCGGACGTCCACTTCTGGATGCGGGTCTATAGCGAAATCTCCACCAACGCCGGCTTTATCCACGATCAGCGCAACCTGGCGGTGGTCTACGAGACGCTGCATTTTGATCCGGACCTTTCCCCGCGCGTCCGCGAGCTGCAGGTCACGGCCGCGCGCGAGCGCTACCAGGACATCCTGCAGCGGCTCGGCAGCGGGCTCCCGCCGCAGAATGCCGACGAACAACGCGTCCGCGACCTGTGGGCCGGGGCCGACGCCATGCGCCTGCGGCAGGCGGCCGAGGACGTGCGCTTCCAGCTGGGGCAATCCGACCGGTTTCGCGCAGGTCTACGGCGCGCCGGCGTGTGGGAAAGCCACATTGCCCAGACCCTGGCCGCCAAGGGGCTCCCGCCGGAGATCGCGGCGCTCCCGCATGTCGAATCCTCCTTTCAGCCTTCGGCCATGTCCAAGGCCGGGGCGGCCGGCATGTGGCAGTTCATCCGCTCGACCGGGCGGCGCTATCTGCATATTGATGCGGCGGTCGATGAGCGGCTCGATCCTTACCGCTCCACTGAGGCCGCCGCGCAGCTTTTGTCCTACAACTACCGGCTGCTCGGCAGCTGGCCGCTGGCCATCACCGCCTACAATCACGGCGCCGAGGGCATGCGCCGGGCGCGTGAGCAGGTCGGGACCGATGACATCGTGCGCATCGTGCGTCAGTACCAGAGCAAATCGTTCGGGTTCGCGTCGCGCAACTATTACTGCTCGTTCCTGGCGGCGCTCCGGCTGGACCGCGAGCCGGAAAAATACTTCGGCACCGTGACCCCCGACCCGCAGGTGCCCTCGCACGAGCTGCAGCTGGCTTCCGCGGTGCGCGCGGACTCGCTCGAGGCAGCGCTGCAGCTGGACCGCGACACGCTGCGCACGCTTAACCCAGCGCTCAAGGTCTCCGTCTGGAACCTGCAGCGGCAGATTCCCCGCGGTTACCGGCTGCGGCTTCCCGACAGCATGAATTCCTGGACCAGCGAGTCACTCGCGGCCAAGCTGCAGCACGCCCAGGGAGCCACGGCGGTGCTGGCATCGCTCCAGCCCCGCCCACCCGCCCACGTCGTGCCCGTCAAGCCGGCCGTTCCGGTGCGGCCGGCACCGCCGATCGTGGCCGCCGTCGTGGAGCCGCCCTCCGGCGTGGGCGGTCCGCGCTCGCGCGCTGTCCAGAGCGCGGCCGAATTGGCCGCTGCCAGCTCCGCCTACGATGCCATGTACATCGTGCGTGGCGGCGACACGCTGGCGATGATCGCGTTGCGCACCGGCGTTGATCCGGCGCGCCTGATGGTGATCAACGGCCTCACCGACAGCGAACACATCTACGAAGGCCAGCGCATCGCGCTGGAAGGCGCCACTCCGAGCGCCGGGGCCAATGCGCTGCTGGCCGCTCAGGCGGTGGCCGAGGATAAGCAGGATGAGGCCCAGGCGCAGGTGGCGGCGGCCCACGCCCAGCCGGTCTTGTCCGCGGAACAGGCCCAGGCCCAGGGACCAGCGCTGCTGGCTGATGCGAGCGCGCCGCCGTCGGCCGATCCGATCGATTACGGCGTCGACAAGGACGATAGGGTGGTGGTGGTTGCAGCCGAAACCATCGGCCACTACGCCGACTGGCTTGGCGTGTCCTCCGGCAGCCTGCGCACGCTCAATCACCTGCACGCGCGCAGCGCCGTGCTCATCGGCAGCCGCTTCAAGCTTGCCTTCAACAACGTGACCCGCGAGCAGTTCGAACAGCGCCGGCGCGACTACCACCAGCAGCTGCAGTCGGCGTACTTCGCCGCGCACCGCATCACCGGGAGCGACACCTACACCGCCCGCAGGGGCGACTCGCTCTGGAGCGTGACCCAGCGTGGCGCGCTGCCCGTGTGGCTCCTGCAACAGTACAACCCGGACGTCGATTTTGGCGTCCTGAGGCCCGGCACCGTGATTGTGCTGCCCAAGATCGAAGCCACATCGTGAAAGCTGTGAGCCCTGCACGTTCGCGAGCTGAGGGGACGATCCCTATAATTGCCACCATGCGCCCCTGGACGCACCTGCTTCTGGCCCTGTTTGCGGTGAGCGCCTCGGCCGCCGACCCGAGCGTGGCCAGCACCATCGTGCCGCTCAACGCCGAAGGTGGCGCCCACGCGCTCGAGCCTGCCTCGCTCCCAATGGCCGACCGCGCGGTGCTGCACAAGTCCGAGCGCCGGCTGCTCCTGATGAAAAGCGGCGCGGTGCTGCGCAGCTACCGCGTTGCCTTAGGGCTCATGCCGCGGGGCACCAAGGAACGGTCGGGTGATTTCAAGACGCCCGAGGGCGTCTACCAGCTCACGCGCCGCAACCCGCACAGCGACTATTTCCTGTCGATCCAGGTCTCCTACCCGAACGCCGAGGACCTCGTGCGCGCACAGCGCAACCGCTGGGTGGCGGGCGGGTCGATCATGGTGCACGGCATGCCCAACACGCCGCGCCATCCGCCCGATTACTACGCCAGCACCGACTGGACGGACGGGTGCATCGCCCTGTCCAACTCCGACATGGTTGAGTTTTGGCTGTTGAGCCCCGACAACATGACGATCGAGATCACGCCCTGACTTAGGGACGAGCTCGCCCTCGCTCAACCGCCCGCCCGGAGATTGCTCTTAAGCCCATGGAAACCAGTGTCGTCATTGCCGACGCCGTCGACGCCCGCGTCGGTCCGCGCGGTAGCCTCGAGAGCCTCTCGCAGGCCGAGATCGCCAAGCTCCTCGACACCAGCGCCCAGGGCCTGTACCCGCTGTTCCGCAACTGCGCCCTGGCGGTGCTCAATGCCGGGAGCGACACCGACAACGCCCACGAGATCCTCGAACGCTACCGCGCCTTCACGGTGCAGATCGTGCGCCACGCCTACGGCATCAAGCTGCAGATTTCCAATGCGCCGGCCGCCGCCTTCGTCGATGGGGAGATGATCCGCGGCATCAAGGAGCACCTGTTCGCGGTGCTGCGCGATGTCATCTATACCGCGAATGAGATCATCGGCACCGGGCGCCTGGACAGTTCCAACCCGGCCTCGATTACCAACGCGCTGTTCCACATCCTGCGCAACGCCCGGGTGCTCGATCACAAGGCGCGCCCCAACCTGGTGGTCTGCTGGGGCGGGCACTCGATCGCCGAGGGCGAATACCAGTACACCAAGAAGGTGGGGTACGAGCTGGGGTTGCGCGCACTGGACGTGTGCACCGGCTGCGGTCCCGGGGCCATGAAAGGCCCGATGAAGGGAGCCGCGATCGCGCACGCCAAGCAGCGCATCGGTAACGGGCGGTATCTGGGCCTCACTGAGCCCGGGATCATCGCGGCCGAGCCGCCCAACGCCATCGTCAATCAGCTGGTGATCATGCCGGACATCGAAAAACGGCTCGAGGCCTTCCTGCGCCTGGCGCACGGTATCGTGATCTTCCCGGGCGGGGTGGGCACGGCCGAGGAGATCTTGTACCTGCTGGGCGTGCTGCTGGAGCCCGCCAATGCCGACCTGCCTCTGCCGGTGGTGCTCACCGGCCCGCGCGAGAGTGCCGCGTGGTTTGAGCAGGTCTCGGAATTTGTCGAAGGGACACTGGGACCTGCGGCGCTCGCCCGTCTCACCTTCATCATGGACGATCCGCAGGCGGTGGCACGCCACATGGTCAAGGCCTTCGAGCATGTGCGCGAGTTCCGGAGAACCCGCAATGACTCGTACAACTTCAACTGGCTGCTGGCCGTGCCCCCATCGCTCCAGCTGCCCTTCGAGCCGACGCACGAGGCCATGCGCGCGCTCAACCTGCGCCGCAACCAGCCGCTCCATCAGCTGGCGGCCGACCTGCGCCGGGCGTTCTCAGGGATCGTGGCCGGCAACGTCAAGCAGCAGGGCGTGGAGGCGATCACGCGCCACGGACCGTACGAACTGTCGGGCGATGCGGCGGTTATGGCGCTGCTCGACAAGCTCCTGGCCGCGTTCGTGCAGCAGCAGCGCATGAAGCTGCCCGGCAGCCGCTACCGCCCCTGCTACCGTCTGGTGGCTTAGGGCGCTAAGAGAGGCGGTTTGCTGCGAAAATAGCGGATTCCGCCGCTTCTTTGCCCACCGCGGATGTGACCCAGTTCCTCACTTGCCGTAGCGCGGCATCGTACGCTGCCATCAGCCAACAGGTGAGCCGCGTATGAACAAGACCGATCCCCCGATGAAACCGGATGGCAGCAAAGCCAGCTCGGAGGGGAGCGCTTCCCTCGAAGGCGGTGCCGAAGCTTACGCACGATGGCTCCAGCACATGCAGCGCACTCGCGGCCGCCACGCGGCCATCACGCGCAACCTCTACACCTGGTCGAGCTACAAAACCTGGGCCGACAAGGTGCGCACGTCCTGGGATCCTGAGTCAGGCAAATAAGGGCGGCGCGACCGGCACCGGCGGCGCCACCTGCGCTCCGGTCGGTTCATCGAGCCAGGCGAGCAGCCGCTCCCAGCTCTGAATGTCTTCACTCACCTGGTAATGCTTCATCTCGTGGATGCCGAGCCCGTGCTCGGCGGCCCGCACGTAGTTCTGCGAATCGCGCAGCGTCGCGATGATCGGGATGTCGAGCGTGCCCAGAAAACGCGTCAGCGACTGGTACATCAGGGTATTGCGGCGCACCCGATTGGCAATGATGGCCAGGCGGTTTTCGGTACGCCGCACCTTGGCGACCAAAAGCAGGCTCGCAATGCTGCGCACGCAGGCCTGGATGTCGATATCCGAGGGCAGCACCGGCACCAGGATCTTGTCGGCGTTGGCCGTAAGGGCCGGCATCTCGCTCGCATCGATCGCCGCCGGGGTATCGATGATGACCCGGCGCGTGTGCTCTGGAATGCGCAACTGGAAGGCCCGCGTCACGCGGCTGTCGGTCTCGAACGCCGTGATCAGATGGATAGGGGCCTGGGTGACGTTGCGCTTCTTGGCCCAGCGCGCCGCGGACGCCTGGGGATCGAAGTCCAAGAGCGCCGGCTTTTCGCCCTTCACCGCGTAGTAGCTCGCCAGATTTATGGCAATCGTCGTCTTGCCCGACCCTCCCTTGGGGTTGAGGACGACGATTCGCTGCATGATCTGACCTCGGCGCGGACCAACGCCCGCTTATGTACGAAAGCGCGAGCGTACGTGAGCGCGAAGCTGTGCTGCAAGCCGTGCGAGTGCCCATTCTGCTTGCGCGTTGTGAGGCGCAACACGCCCTGCTGCGCTTTCGATCCCTACGATAGCAGGCGGCTGTACGAGGAAGCGCGCTTGGAAGTTCTGCTGCTGTTCTGGGATGAGATGGATGACTGGGTCGCAGCCGCCCGGCACCTGTTACGTAATCTGACTTGATTTACGGGCCTTTGGGCCCCATAAAGCGCCCCGTAGCCGGCTTTTCTGCCGGCCGTTAAAGAGGGCGCCTACCGATGTCCAATCCGCGCGAGACGCACGGTTTCCAGGCCGAGGTGCGTCAGCTCATGCAGCTGATGATCCACTCGTTGTACAGCCACCGCGAGATCTTCCTGCGCGAGCTGATATCCAACGCTTCAGACGCCAACGACAAGCTGCGCTTCCTCGCCTTGAGCTCCCCGGAGCTGCTCTCGGACGATCCGGAACTGGGCATCTGGATAGACTTTGACGCCAAGGCGGGCACGCTCTCGATCCGCGACAACGGCGTCGGCCTCAACCGCGAGGAAGCCGTAGCGCACCTGGGCACCATCGCCAAGTCGGGCACGGCCGAGTTCTTCGGTAGCCTCACCGGGGATCAGCAGCGCGACGCGCAGCTGATCGGCCAGTTCGGGGTCGGCTTCTACTCCGCGTTTATCGTCGCCGCGCGCGTCGAGGTCCTAAGCCGCCGGGCCGGGGAGCCGCCCTCGGCCGGCATCCACTGGGAATCGAGCGCCGATGGCGAATTCACCATCGAGCCGCAGGAGCGCGCACAGCGCGGCACCACGGTCATATTGCACCTCAAGGAAGACGCCCGGGAGTTCGCCGACGCCTGGCGATTGCGCGCCCTGGTGCGCCGCTATTCGGATCACATCGCCTTTCCCGTGCGCCTGCCCAAGGAGGGCGCCACGCTGGATTACGAGATCGTCAACCAGGCGCAGGCGCTCTGGACGCGCCCGCGCAGCGAAATTACGGACGATGACTACCGCGCCTTCTACCGGCACGTGAGCCACGACGGGGCCGATCCTTTGATCTGGAGCCACAACCGCGTCGAGGGCAAGCGCGAGTACACCAGTTTGCTGTACGTGCCCTCGCAGGCACCCTTTGACCTGTGGCAGCGGGAAGCCGCGCGCGGGTTGAAACTGTACGTGCGCCGGGTGTTCATCATGGACAACGCCGAGCAGTTCCTCCCGCTGTACCTGCGCTTCATCAAGGGCATCGTCGATTCCAGCGACCTGCCGCTCAACGTCTCGCGCGAGCTCCTGCAGCAGGACGAGCAGGTCGAAGCCATGCGCAGCGCCCTGACGCGCCGCGCACTGGAGATGCTCGCGCGCTTAGGCACCGAGGATGCGGCCAAGTATGCGACCTTCTGGAAGCAGTTCGGACGCGTGCTCAAGGAAGGCCTGGCCGAGGACCTGGGCAACCGCGAGCGGCTACTGCCGCTGCTGCGCTATGCCTCGACCGCATCGGAAAGCGACGAGGAGACCGTCAGCCTCGCCGATTACCTGGGCCGGATGCAGCCTGGCCAGGAGCGCATCTACTACGTGATCGGCGAGAACCACGCCGCGGCCCGCGGGAGCCCCTACATCGAGCGGCTGCGCAACAAGGGCATCGAAGTGCTGCTGCTGGGCGATCGGATCGATGAGTGGGTGATGGGCCAGCTCACCGAGTACTCCGGCAAGCGCTTCAAGGACGCCGCCCGCGGCGATCTGGAACTCGGAGCGCTCAGCGATGCCGCCGAGCAGCAGCAGGTGGAGGCCGCCCTCAAGGAAAGCAAGGGCCTGCTGCGCCGCTGCAAGGACGCCTTAGGGCCGCGGGTGCGCGAGGTGCGCCCCAGCACGCGGCTGGAAGATTCCCCGGCCTGCCTGGTGCGCGATGAGAACGAGCTGTCCGAATCGCTCCGCCGGGTGCTACAGGCGCAGGGACAAGCGCCGCCCGCGGCCGTCGCAACCCTCGAGCTGAACGTGGCGCACCCGCTGGTGCGCTATCTCGACAAGCTCCCGCCGGGCGAAAACTTCAACGATCTGACCCAGGTGCTCTACGATCAGGCGCGCCTGAACGATTCCGGGCAGATCGAACAGCCGGCCGAATACTCGCGCCGGCTCAATAGCCTGCTGGTGCGCCTGGCAGCGGTGCAATAGCGGCGGGAGATGAAGACATGACAGCAACCAAGGTGGGCGGCGTACCCACGGACGCGGAGCTGCGCGAGCGGTTGACTCCGCTCCAGTACCAGGTGACGCAGCAAAAGGGCACCGAGCGGCCGAACACCGGCGCCTACGCCCATCACAAGGAAGCGGGCGTCTACAAATGCGTCTGTTGCGGTTCGGAGCTGTTCAGTTCCACCACCAAGTACGACAGCGGCTCGGGCTGGCCGAGCTTCTGGCTGCCGCTCGCCGGGGAGCGGGTGCGCACTCATACCGACCGCTCGCACGGCATGGTGCGGACCGAGGTCACCTGCGCGCACTGCGGAGCGCACTTAGGCCACGTGTTCGACGATGGCCCGCAGCCCTCGGGCCAGCGCTTTTGCATCAACTCCGCCTCGCTCGATTTCAACCCCGCGGGCGCTGCGGATAAGTGAGTCCCGAGCTGCCCAGCAGCGCGCCGGGCGGCCTATCGATTGCAGGGCCTGCCGGCCGCCTCGAGTCGGTGATAGACGAACCGCCGCAGGCCGCCGGAGCACCGCTGCTGGCCGCGGTCATCTGCCATCCGCATCCGCTCTTTGGCGGAACCATGCACAACAAGGTCGTGCACACGCTCGCGCGCAGCTTGAGCGCCGCCGGCGGTGCGACGGTGCGATTCAATTTCCGCGGCGTGGGCGCGAGCGAAGGTGTTCACGACGATGGGGTCGGCGAGACGCAGGATGCACTGGCGGTGGTGGCGTGGGTGCGCAGCCGCTGGCCCGCGGTGCCGCTGGTGCTGGGCGGGTTTTCCTTTGGGGGTGCCGTGGCCATACGGGCGGCCAGGGCCGCCGCACCGGCCTGGCTCATCACCGTGGCGCCCGCCGTGGATCGCGTGCGTACCGATGATTTGGTGTTGCCGCAGGTGGCCTGGCTGGTGGTGCAGGGCGCAGATGATGACGTGGTGCCCGCAAATACGGTGCTTGAGTGGATGGGCGAGCGTGCTCCCCAGGCAAGGGTGCGGTTGCTGGCGGGGACCGGCCATTTCTTTCATGGACGGTTGCACGAACTTAAGGCCTGCGTGAGCGAGGAATGGCCGCCATCCCTCAATCGCCTGGAAGAGCCGGCTAGCTAGGGATGGCGACCGCGCTTAGCGGCCGCCCAGTTCCTTCTTCACGGCCTCCATGGCCAGATCCCGCCCGGCCAGCCAAGCGCTGGCGCTTAAGGGTGCGCTGATCTGCGGCTTGAGGGAGCCGGCCGTCGCGTCGAACTGATCACCGTAGCAATTGGGCTCGGCTTTGCAACCGCGCTCCAGGTCCCACATTCCCGTAGTGGTGCGCAGGCAGAAATGGGAATCGGGCAGGCACGCGCTTTCGCCCTCCGACCAGAAGCGCAACCGGTCACCGACCGGCTCGCCGACCAGAATCGCGCGGTCGGCGGCATCGTGCTTGAGCGCGGCCACACTCACGATCCCTGCCGAGAAGGTGTAGCGGCTGATCAGCACGTAGATCCGACCCGGGATCAGCTGCGTGACCTCGCGCAGGAAGTCCCGGGACACGCTGATGTCACCGCCCGTATTGAAGCGCAGGTCAAAGATCAGATTGCGCGTGGGCGAGGAGCGCAATTCCGCCAGTGTTTCATCGAGGAACGGTTTGAAGAGCTGACCGTGCTCATCCATGTTGCTGCGTAATTGCAAATAGAACGCGTCCAAATCCGCCAGACGCTGGCGGCGAAACAGCTGCTCGGGTTGCTGTAGGTAAAGCGGTTCGGAATCGGCCGGCACGGCCGCGCTCCAGTGCCGGGCGGCTTCATCCTCGGTCAAGTCCGCCGAAAGCAGCCGGGGCGCATGCACGTTGGCAGGCACGCTCGCTACGGGGACGTAATCGACCTGGTAATCCTTGCTCCGGCCATCGCGCAGTCGTGCCGAAAACTGCAGCCGGTCCGAAGATTTAGCCAACCCTAAGGCGTGCATGAACTGCCCGTTAGTGATCACCCACATCGCATTCCACCGGCGATAGGCCTCGGTGCCGCCGCACACCGCATGGAGCTTGGTGAGCAGTTGTTCGGGGGTCAGGCCCTCGATGCGCGTGATCCGGGCGCCCAGTAGCTCGGTGCGCTCTGGCGCGACTCGCGCGATCAGGAGCCCGTCGGGAAACCAGACGAGGCGAAACGGCAACCGGGTATCGGGCCACCAGGCGTCTTTGCCGCTGTTGAACACGTCGTGTGCGTTGTCGGCAAAGGCCGGGATGCGGGCCATGGTCAGCAGAAACTCGGCCGCGCTCATTTTTGCCAGGTGTCCTTGGGATTCCCATAGGAAATCCAGGGCTTGCTGTCGCTGCTTGGCAGAGAGCGCGCGGCTCTTCAATACGTACTGCGAGCGGGCAAAGTCCAGGTCCTGCTGGCGGCCGGCGGCGCTATCGGCCGCAAGGGCAGCGCCGCCAGCCAGGCACACGATGAGGCAGGCGACCACAGCGCGCCAGGGCAGGCCTGGCCGATGATGAAATATGCGCACGAAATTCCCCCGCAGGCAGTGTACGAGAATTAGAGAACCGCGGGCGTCGCTTGGTTTAGAGGCAGGGGCGGTGCGCCCCATGAAAAAGGGCCCGGACTGCTACAGCCGCGGGCCCCTCAGAATGGCGATCAATTACCCTAAGGCGCTAGGCCCGGGCAAGTGCCTGGATGGGCTCAATTCACCATCGATTTGAGGCTCTTGAGCGGCAGCGCGCGGACCTTTCTGCTCGCCGGCTTGGCCTTGAACATCATCTTCTCGCCAGTAAAGGGGTTCACGCCTTCACGGGCCTTGGTGGCAGGCTTCTTAACTACCTTGAGCTTGAGCAGGCCGGGGAGCGTGAACAACCCATTGCCGCGCAGGCTCTTCTTGACGATCCCGTTCAGCGAGTCGAACACTTCGTTGACTTGCTTGCGGGAAAGCTCGGTGTCTTTGGAAATCGTCGCCAGGATCTCCGACTTGGTCGGTGCCCCACCTTTCTTCGCCATTGCTGAATCTCCTCGAGTTTGGCTGTCAGTTCAGAACTAGGAATCACGTATTTCGTGAATCGGGGCGCAACATAGCACAAGCAGCGCACGACGCAAATGCCTTTTTTTCTAGGCTTTGGCGCGCAACAGTCGAAAGTCGCGCGCGTGTCGGTGTCAGGCTGCTCGACAAATAGTGCAAATGCGCAGCTAAACCTATGGCTGGATTGCAGTTGCGCGCGGCTTGTGCGAGCGCGTTGGTGAGCTGACCGCGTGCGCTTAGTGAATCAGTATTAACAGTGCCTGGATCAGGATTCCGGCCCACAACGGCGAGAGATCGAGGTTGGCGAGCGGTGGAATCAGCCGGCGAAATGGCCGCAGCACTGGCTCGCACAATGAAGTGAGCAGTGCTTGCGCCGGCGAGTAGCTGCCGGGCGCGATGAAGGAGAGCACGGCGTACATGGCGATCGCGAAGAAATAGGTCCACAGGATAAGGCGCAGGATCTGGAACGTGGCGAGCTCAAGAAGCAGCAGCAACGGTGGGAACCCGAGTCCGCTGAGCAAGGTGCCCATGCTTACGCGCAACAGACCCAGTGCAATGACAACCACGACCGAGGCGGTATCGAGCCGGCCGATGGCGGGCAACACCCGGCGCAGCGGCACCAGCACCGGACTGGTCAGTTGCACGAGTGCCCGGGACAGGGGGTTGCGGAAATCGGCGCGCGCCCACTGCAGCAGGAGCCGCAGCAGGAAGCACAGCTGGGCCAGACTCAGCAGGGTGTCGATCAAGTAGAGCAGTGCGGCCATGTCGCGGTGTTTCCTTCAAAAATCGAGCGGTGCCGGCTTAAGTATCCCGGCCATATTTAAGACTTCACGGACGCCACGACAAGCCTTTCGAAACTGCTTCCCGGCAGCGGCGGCAGCGCAACGGCGTCCCCTGTCGTACTGCAACATCATCGGCACTTCGTTGCTAATCCGCAACGTAACCGAGTGTTCCTTCACGGCTCAGGCGCCCCGCCCTCGGGGTTGCGCGCGCCGAAAAGCGCGGTGCCAATGCGCACGATGGTCGACCCGGCGGCAATCGCTGCAGCGTAGTCACTGCTCATGCCCATCGACAGCGTGTCGAGCTGCGCACCGCTCCGGTTGAGGCGCGTCTGCAGGTCGCCGACTTCCGCAAATCGCTTGAGCTGCTGTGGTGGCGCCAGTCCTTCGGGGAGCATGCACATCAGACCGCGCAGCCTGAGGTTAGGCAAGGCCGCGACCTCGGCGACGAGCTTTGGCACCTCACTCATACTCGCGCCGCTGCGCGCGTCGACGTCTGCCATTTTCAACTGTATGCACACGTTGAGCGGTGGCAAGCCGTCGGGCCGCTGGGCTGCCAGGCGCTCGGCGATGCGCAGCCGGTCGACGCCGTGCACCCAGGCAAAGCGCTCGGCAACCGCACGGGTTTTGTTGGCCTGCAGGTGGCCGATGAAATGCCATGTGAGTTCCATGCCAGAGAGCGATTCGAGTTTCGGTAGCGCTTCTTGAAGGTAGTTCTCGCCGAAATGTTCGACGCCCAGCTGCGCAAGATTCCGTACCGCAGCGGCGCTCTGGCCCTTGCTGACCGCCAGCAACGTGACGCAGTCCTCATTCCGGCCAGCGGCCGCGACCGCGGCCGTTATGCTCGCGCGCACTTGGCGGTATCGTGTCGCGAGTTCCTCCCTGACTGCTGAATTCTGCGGACCGATTAACATATTGAGAGCTGATACCCTCCGCTATACTGGCGCGGCTCGTTGTGCTCGCAACGCGCACTACGCTAAGGAACACTGATGGCAGTCGATATCGCACAACTCCTGGCTTTTGCCGTCAAGAACAACGCCTCCGACTTGCACCTGTCGGCCGGTGTTCCGCCGATGATCCGCGTCGATGGTGACGTCAAGCGCATCAACATGCCGCCACTTACCCACAAGGAAGTGCACAGCATGGTGTACGACATCATGAACGACAAGCAGCGCAAGACCTACGAGGAATTCTTCGAGACCGATTTTTCTTTCGAGATCCCCAAGCTGGCGCGTTTCCGCGTCAATGCCTTCAACCAGAACCGCGGCGCCGGCGCCGTGTTTCGCAACATTCCGTCCACGATCTTAAGCCTGGATGACCTGCAATCCCCCAAGATCTTCCGCGACCTGTGCATGCTGCCGCGCGGCTTGGTGCTGGTGACCGGGCCGACCGGCTCGGGCAAGTCAACGACCCTGGCGGGCATGATCGACCACTGCAACGACAACCGCCCCGATCACATCATCACCATCGAGGATCCGATCGAGTTCGTGCACGAGTGCAAACGGTGCCTGATCAACCAGCGCGAGGTCAAGCGCGACACCTTAGGCTTCAGCGAGGCGCTGCGCTCGGCGCTGCGCGAGGACCCGGACATCGTGCTGGTCGGCGAAATGCGCGACCTGGAGACCATCCGCCTGGCGCTGACCGCTGCCGAGACCGGCCACCTGGTGTTCGGAACCCTGCACACCAGCTCCGCCGCCAAGACCATCGACCGCGTGGTCGATGTGTTCCCGGGCGAGGAGAAGGACATGGTGCGCTCGATGCTGTCCGAGTCGCTCCGTGCCGTAATTTCCCAGACACTGCTTAAGAAGACCGGTGGCGGGCGCATTGCCGCGCACGAAATCATGATCGGCACCCCGGCGATCCGCAATCTGATCCGCGAGGGCAAGATTGCGCAGATGTACTCCTCCATCCAGACCGGCGGGGCCGCCGGCATGCAGACGCTGGACCAGTGCCTTGCCGAAATGGTGAGCAAGGGCCACGTCAGCAAGGAAGAGGCCCGCTATAAGGCTCAGAACAAGGACGCGCTCTAGGCCGCAGCGCGGCGAGGTTGCCATCGTGGATCGTGAACAAGCCATAACCCTTATGCAGGATCTGCTCCGCCGCGTGGTGGAGCGGAAGGCTTCGGATCTGTTCATCACCGCCGGCTTTCCGCCCGCCATCAAGATCGACGGCGAGGTGCGCCCGCAGATGGACCGCGCGCTGAACGCCGAGCAGTCGGCGCTCATGGTGCGCTCGATCATGAATGATCGGCAGAGCAAGGAATTCGACGCCACCAAGGAATGCAATTTCGCAATCGCCCCGCCCGGCATAGGCCGCTTTCGCGTCAGCGCCTTCGTGCAGCAAGGCTGCACCGGCTGCGTCATTCGCCTGATCAACGCCAAGATCCCCAGCTTCGAGGAGCTCGACCTGCCCGTCATTCTGCGCGATGTGGTGATGTCCAAGCGCGGACTGGTGATCGTGGTGGGCGGCACCGGCTCGGGTAAGTCGACCTCGCTCGCCGCGATGATCGGCTACCGCAACGAGAAGACCCGCGGGCACATCGTCACGATCGAGGACCCAGTCGAGTACGTGCACCCGCACCGCGGCTGCGTGGTCACCCAGCGCGAAGTCGGCGTCGACACCGACTCCTGGCACGCGGCTCTTAAGAACACCCTGCGCCAGGCGCCGGACGTGATCCTGATCGGCGAGATCCGCGATCGCGAGACCATGGAATACGGCATCCAGTTCGCCGAGACCGGCCACCTGGTGCTGGCGACCCTCCATGCCAACAGTTCCAATCAGGCACTCGACCGCATCATCAATTTCTTCAGCGAGGAGCGCCGCGAGCAGCTGCTGATGGATATGTCGCTCAATATCCGCGCGCTGATATCTCAGCGCCTGATTCCGCGCGAGGGCGGGTCCGGGCGCATCGCGGCCATGGAGATCATGCTCAACTCGCCGCTGATTCAGGACCTGATTTTCCGGGGCGAGATCGCCAAGATCAAAGAGGTCATGGGACGCTCGACGCGCCTGGGCATGAACACCTTTGACCAGGCGCTGTTCGACCTGTACGAGAAGGGCATGATTTCCTACGAGGACGCGCTGCGCAACGCCGACTCCAAGAACGAGCTGCGCTTGCGTGTCAAGCTGGAGAGCAAGCGCGAGAACAAGCCGGTCGAAGGTGACGGCGATCTGATGATCGTCGAGGACGAAGCCGAGGGCCGGGGCCGCTAACTGGCCGTCGGTGTGTCGTGAGTAATCTTGCCGATCTCAAGGTAAGCAGCAGCGGCTCGCAGCCGACGCTCAACACCAAGCCGCTGTTCAAGCTCATGGTGGAGCGGCACGCTTCGGACCTGTTCTTCACCTGCAATGCCCCGATCAAGATCAAGATCGAAGGGCAGATCGTGCCGGTCAACAAGCAGGTGCTCTCGCCCGACGAAGTGCGGGCCGCGGCCATTGGCCTGATGACCCCCGAGCAGCTCGAGTACTTCAAGCGCGAGCTGGAGATCGACTTTGCGATCTCCGAGCCGGGCTTAGGTCGCTTCCGCGTGGCCGTGTTCTACCAGCGCGGGTATCCCGCGATGGTGCTGCGCTACATCACCGCCGACATGCCCAAGCTCGACCAGCTGGGGCTCCCCGACATCCTGCGCGATCTCACCGCGCTGCGCCGCGGGCTGATCCTGATGGTCGGGGCCACAGGCTCTGGCAAGTCCACCACGCTGGCGGCGATGATCAATCACCGCAATGAGCAGAGCTCAGACCACATCGTCACGATCGAGGATCCGATCGAATTCCTGCACGCCAACAAGCGCTCGATCGTCAATCAGCGCGAAGTGGGCCTGGACACCCGCAGCTACGAGCGCGCCCTGCGCGGAGTGATGCGCGCGGCCCCTGACGTGATCCTGATCGGCGAAATCCGCGACCGCGAGAGCATGATGGCCGCCATCAGCCTGGCCGGAACCGGCCACCTGGTGCTGTCCACCCTGCACGCCAACAACTGCGCCGAGACCTTGGATCGCATCATCAACATGTTCCCGCTCGACCAGCACAAGCAGGTGACGCTCGACCTGTCGCAGTACCTGCGCGCGGTGCTGGCGCAGCGCCTGGTGCAGGGCAAGGACCAGCGGCGCGTCGCCGCGGTCGAAGTGATGCTCAATACGCCGCATATCTCCGAGCTGGTCAAGCGCGGGGATGTCACCGGCATCAAGGAAGCCATCTCGCTCAGCAGCGAGCGCGGCGTGCAGAGCTTCGATGTAGCGCTGCTCAAGCTCTATCAGGCGGGACTGATCACCCTCGAGGATGCGCTGGCGGCCGCCGACTCGCGCAGCAACCTCGAGACCAAGATCAACTTCGGGTAAAAAAAAGCCCGGATCGCTCCGGGCTTTTT
>Ga0070666_10000353_pt1 | contig 28872 bp, 27 predicted proteins | sample KBSS23metaG_FD_64677 | JGI IMG/M metagenome (GOLD analysis project Ga0070666, IMG submission 64677) | Switchgrass rhizosphere microbial communities from Kellogg Biological Station, Michigan, USA - KBS S2-3 metaG | ecosystem: Host-associated > Plants > Roots > Rhizosphere > Soil ... | reverse complement strand
GCATTCGATGAATGTGTACGTAAGGTTTGCCGCGCAGCGTTTCCTACAATCCGGCAACGGCAAAGGCTTGGTCCAAATCGGCGATCAAATCACCGGTATCTTCCAGCCCGCAATATAACCGGATGACATTTCGTGGCTCGCTGTAATCAGACGGTTGAACAAGCGCAGGGATCACTAAGCTTTCAAAACCGCCCCAACTGACGCCTCGTTGGAAAATTCTCAGCGCGTTCGCAAAGTTCAGCGCCTTATCGCGATCTTGGACTTTCGGCTCGAAGCTCAGAAGACCGCCAGAGCCACTCATCTGCTTGAGAAAGAGGTCTCGCTGCGGGTAGGAGGGAAGGCCAGGATGGTGCACCACCGCGACCTTTTCATTGTCCTCCAACCATGCGGCGATTGCGTTGCCCGTCTTTTCTGCAGCCTGCATCCTGAGCTCGAGAGTTCGCAAACCCCTTCCCAGCAACCACGCCGAAAACGGAGCGAGCACGCCGGTGATGATCGGAATTTCACCCGCCGGTTCCAACATCTTGTCGATGCGCGCCCGTGTGGTGCAGAGCACGCCTGCAGTGATATCGCTGTGTCCGCCAAGATATTTGCTTGCACTGTGTACGACGATATCGATTCCAAACTTTGCCGGCTGTTGGAAGATTGGCGTCGAATAGCTGTTATCGCAGATCGTTGTGATGCCTTTAGATCTGCAGTGTTGGGCAATTCTTTCTAAATCCTGCATTCGAAAAAGCATAGTGCTCGGCGATTCTAGATAAACGATTTTTGTGTTCGGCTTGATCGCCGCGAGCAAGTCATCCGTGCATCTCCCATCAACGAATGTGTTGGCAACACCAAAACGCGGAAGGAAGTCCTTAATCAAAGATATGGTCGGACCGTAATTCGTATCGAGCGCTACGATATGGTCTCCCGCGTTAACGTTGCTCAGAACAGCCGCCGCGATCGACATGGATCCGGCGGAGAAGATCTTGCACGACTCTGTCCCCTCGAGCATTGCCAACTTCTTCTCGACTACATCGAGCGTCGGATTGCTGATCCGGCTATAAACGAACGGCTGCTCATCGTCGTGTTTGACGAGCAACCCTGCCAGCTCGCGAATATCATCAAAAACGAATAACGAGTTTTGGAAGAGGGGAGGGGTAACTGCGCCGAGGATTTTCTCCTCCTCGCCGAAGTGTTGGAGCCGAGTCGAGAGGTGAGCGTCGTCCGGTATGCGCACGCTAGAAATTTACCGCCTACACCGCCCGGCGTCTGTTGAGATTGCATCGTCCTTGGGGTGGCGGACGAAAATTGCGATCACGTTGTGGCTAAAGCCAGCGACCGGGCGAAATTGCGTCTGAGACCGGTACAATATAGGTCGTTTTCTGAGTTAGCAACTAACTACCGCCAGACTTCGTCTTAAACAACTGGACCTTCCTCTCCGAACACGATCTCTCGAGTTTATGTCCGGCTCTTGGTCCTCCCGGACAACTAAATGACCAAACCCGAACCGAGGGAACATCGCGTCCCGTTCGCCAAATTTTTCACTGTCATCACGCTCGAGCTCGTAGGATTCATCGCCCTCTTCGCAATCCTCGCGCCAAACATGTTTCATGCGGAAACGCGCGAACCTTGGCACGTCCTTATGTGGACCGCGATGATAGGGCTGCCCCTTAGCCTCTTCGAATACTTCTACCATCGCTACATGCTGCATTCCGCGATTCTGCCCTTCATGTCATCCATGCATCGCGCCCACAGCACTCACCACGGATTGACCTACGTTAAGGCGCCCGTAAATCCCAAGGACCCCGCGATGCTAGTCGAAGTAAAAAGCGAATTCCCAGTCGAGGAGCCGCATCAAGAGGAATCGATGATGTTTCCCCTTTGGTCGCTGCCAATTTTCGTCGCCGTATTCCTCGTCCTCTTCGCTCTTCCCCTGAAACTCATGTTTCCGGCAGAGCCGATCCTTCTTTCCTTGATCCTCAGCGTGACCGCCTACTACGTGTCCTACGAGGTGTGGCACGCGATCCTACACCTGCCTTTCGAGCAATTCTGGCAACCGATGATGGAAGGTCGAGTGACCAAACGCCTCTTCCGAAGACTCTACGGTTTCCACCTCATGCACCATTGGCGACCGACATCCAATATAGCGATCGTCGGATTTTGGGGCGTCGCAATTTGGGACTACGCATTCAAAACGCACCGCCGCCCAGAGCGACTCCCGCTCGACGGCGCGCAGGTCAACTACCACGACGCGACTCTTTCCAAACCTTTATGGCCGATCGCACTTTTCGACCGATGGCAAGCTGGTCTATATAAAGGCTCTCGCCGCCTCGAGAAGTTCTTGGCTCGAGTATTCCTGCGTAGGAAAACGGCCGAAGTCACAGAGCAACGCTAGACCGAAGTGGCGGCAAGTGTCGTCATATTTTCGTGTCGCTTCTGCGTATTGGATTGATATTAAAAGGCGTCGATGCGCTGTTCGAGATCGTCGGGGGTGCCTTACTTTTTTATCCTCGCGATTTCAACCGTTGGGTCAGCTTGATTTTTCAGCATGACCTTATCCGACGCCACGCGGATCCTCAGACTGTCGCAAATATCCAGGATCACGCTGCCAAAGCGATCTATGGAGCTTCGATCGGGTCGGCTCTCTACCTAATCGCCCATGGACTGATGAAAATCATCTTCATAGCGGCGGTCATGAAAGAAAAGAAATGGGGATATGTTGGCTTGATTGCGGTCCTGATTATCTTTACCGGAGTCGAGTTGTGGTGCTCCATAGCCGACCAGGGGGTCGCAATGTTCTTCTTTGGCCTATTCGACGCCTACTTGGCATACCTCGTCTGGCACGAGTATCGAAGGACAAAGAAGCGTGTTGGTTGCCTCGCTTCGGCGACGGGGTGACCTTGTGTGAGCCTCTGTCCGTAGTTGATCGAGGGTAAGAAGCTGTGGGGTGTCGGCGGCGCCACCCCACAGCCGTAACTTACTTCTTGCGCTTCGCGACTAGTTTGCGCTTGACCCACACCTTGTGCATCTTGCCGTCCTTGCCCTTCACCCACTTGTAGCTGGATCCGGTTCGCACGCGAGATGACTTGTGCGTCGCATAGTAGCGACCGTTCTTTACACCACGACGATAAGCCGCCGCGCGCTCGCGCTGGTGGCGTTTGTTGATTGAATCCTGCATGCGCTTCGCTTCATAGGCTGAGCCTGCGATTGCGATGGTGCCGAGCGTGGTTTGCTTTCGGCTATAAAGATAGAGCCCCGCCGCGCCAAGAGCAGTCGCTGTCGTGCGGTGCGTCTTTTCGCGCTTTGCGTCTTTCGCTTTGGTTTGAGCGGCCGCGGTAGCAGGGACTAGCAGCGCGCTGCAAGCGATCATCGCCGCTAGAGCACCGGCAATAATTCTGTTTCCAAGTTTCATAAGTCGAAGCCTCCTGATCAATATCTATATATTGCATAACACTGCTCGCCGTTTCTATCAACATGTGCCCTTAACCTAGCCAAGCAGCCGTCACGCGTCCAACCTTTTTGGACCCAGCTTCCAAATCTAGATTCCATGTCCGCGATCCCAGTTCCGAGTTCCGCGCTCCCAACCCCGAGCTAGCTAGCCGTCCGCCTTTCGGTGGTTCATCAAGTTCAACGGAACCAATGCCTAGCGCCGGTTGACTACATAACTGTAACCCGCGTTTTGTAAGGGGTTCTGGCGCCCTTCAACGCTCATGGAAGGAGACCAAAATGGCAAACACACTTTACGCAGCTTTTACCGATGCAGTTCTCGCCGAAAAGGCGGCTGGCGCATTGCTGGATCATGGCGTTCGCGCCGAAGATCTCAGCCTTGTGCAACATGAATCCCGCTACAACATGCCGACCACCGTGGCGGAAGATACCGGTGTGTCACCCGATGTGCGTGGTGAGATGTCTGGCGCGACTACAGATAGCCCCGGGGTCGCTGGAGCGGGAACATACGTACCGCCCATGACGGCCATGTCAAACGCGATGAACGACAACGACGCTGTCGACGCAGTTACGTACATGGAAGAGGATGACTTCGCTACTTCCCGAAATCAAGCGGATTACGATCGCGAGAATTCGGACGCCAAAGACTACAAGGTAGTCGACGTCAACAAGATGGAACGCAACGCGAAGACGGGAATCTCCACAACCACCGGAGCGGATGCGGGAGCAGCCGCTATCACGGGCGGCGCAGTCGGACTCGGTGTGGGTGCCATTGCCGCGCTCGCCGCGCTCCTGATCCCGGGAATAGGACTCGTCGTCGGCGGTGGAGCTCTCGCAACGGCCATCGGCGGAATCGTCGCAACGACCGGTGCTGGCGCCGCAGTTGGAGCAGTGACCGGCTATCTCAAAGATCAAGGCGTGGAAGAGCATGTCGCTCAAAAGTACGGCGAAACAATAGGCACCGGCGGAGCGATCCTTGCCGTCCACGTCCCATCGTCGAGCGTCGACGAGCCCAAAGCACGTGAGGTCCTGGAGAAATATGGAGCGACCAATATCAACAGCTACGCCCTTGTCGAAAACGCCCGACCCTATATGTCGTAGAATCGATTCGTAAACCCACCTCCTGCACCGATGGTTCTTGCGGTGGAGGAGGAGGGGGCGGACCGGTACGCCAACGCAAGCCATCGCCACCTTGGATTTCTGTAACTGCGTTGGCGGACACACAGGTCCGGGGGTGGAGGTCAATTCGCGCAACCAATTTCCGGGTATACGCTTTGCAATGAATGCAAAGCTCTTGCTCTTTGCCGCCGCTGCGGCCCTGGTCGTAGGCTGCAACGGTTCTTCCAACGAGACTGGATCCACGCCTACCCCGACCGCAAACTCTGGCGCTGATTTCAAAGTTGCCCTCCTCACTCCCGGCCCGGTGAGCGACGCTGGCTGGTGTGCCATGGCATACGACGGCCTTCAGCAAATCAAAACCCAAATGGGCGCAACCGTAAACAACCAGGAAGCGAAGGGCACTCAGATCAGCGATGCCATGCGCACTTATGCGCAGCAGGGATACAACCTCGTCATCGGACACGGATACGAATACAACGAGCCAGAGATCAAAGTCGCAGGCGATTTCCCGAAGACCGTGTTCGTAAGCTCATCGGGCGGATCGACCGCCGCAAACGCTGGCGCCTTTCGCTTCTATCTAGAACAAGGTTTCTATCTAGCAGGTGAGATGGCCGGCAAGATGACCAAGACCGGCAAGATCGCGATGATCGGTGGTGAAAGCGTTCCTTCCATCGAATCGACCTTCAAGGCATTCATCGCCGGCGCGAAAGCGGCGAATCCAAAGGTCGAAGTGATTAAGATCTACTGCGGAAGCTTCGACGATCCCGCGAAAGCAAAACTCTCAACTCTTCAAGCGATCAATCAGGGGGCCGACTTCGTAATCCATCAAGCTAACGCCGCCGCTCAAGGCGTCTTCGATGCGTGCAAAGAAAAAGGCGTTTACGCGTTCGGTTCCAACGCGGACCAGAATGCCAATCAGAGCGGTGCGGTCATCGGTTCGGCCGTGATCATCGCTGGACCTGCATTTCTCGACCTGGCCAAGCAGGTCAAGGAGGGAACATATAAGGGATCGATCCAACTGATGGGAATGGACAAAGGCACCATCGGATTTGTTATCAATCCCGCCATGCAAAGCAAAGTGCCTGCCGACGTTCAGAAGATGCTCGTCGACGACGCTGCGAAAATCAAATCCGGCGCCCTCGTTGTCCCAATGGATAAGTTCTGATACTCGCGTCTCTCCTCCGACGATGGATCGGAGGAGAGACAATCCACTGCTAAAGTTTCCGTCGATTTACGATTTACGACTTACGATTTACGGCCCGCGTCGCCTGTATCTGGTACAAGCACATCTATGGCTGGCCGCCTAGTCGCACAAAACCTAACCAAGCGATTCGGCACGCTTACCGCTCTAGATAGCGTGTCTCTAGAGTTCTCACAGGGCGAGATTCACGCCGTCCTTGGCGAAAACGGGGCGGGGAAGTCCACCCTGATGAACATCCTCTCGGGCTTCCTAACGCCCGAAACCGGGTCCGTAACACTAGATGAGAAGTTGGTGCCTCTCGGAAATCCGCAACGGTGCCGAGACATCGGCGTCGAGATGGTCCATCAGCACTTCACTCTGGTGCCGGAATTCACCGTAGAAGAGAACCTCTCCCTCTCTAAGCTCAATCGACTTTTCACAGTTGCCAATGTAGAAAACCTGTCTGAAAGAGCTCTTCAGATTTCGAGAGAGCTCGGCTGGACGATTGACCCGAAAGCAAAAATTAGAAACCTCCCCGTCGGTGTTCAGCAGAGGATCGAAATTCTCAAGTGCTTAAGTGGAGAGGCGAAGGTGCTCATTTTCGATGAACCAACAGCCGTTCTCACGCCCGACGAAGTTCTTGACCTATTCCGCGTCCTCCGCAATCTCAAGGCGCAAAACAAGATCGTCATCCTCATAGCGCACAAGCTGTCCGAAGTGATGTCGATCGCCGATCGAGTCACCGTTTTACGGCGCGGCAAACAAATCGCCACTCAGACGATTGAGAAAGTCGACGCCAAAATGCTTGCCGATTGGATGGTAGGTGAAATGCCGGAACTGCAGCCGAAGTCCAACAACCGATCCCAGACAACGGGACTCGCAGCAAAGGACGTCGAAGTGGTAGGAGATCGTGGCGAGCTTATCGTCAAGAAAGCCAACCTGATAGCAAACAAGGGGGAAATCGTCGGAATTGGCGGAGTCGATGGAAATGGCCAAGTCGAATTCGCCGAAGCACTCGCTCGTGTCAGAGAGATCAGAAAAGGAAATGTAACTTGGGAAGATAAGCCACTGAGGGAAGAACTTCGCATCGCGTACATCCCGCAAGATCGCCAAGTCGACGGCCTCGCGCTTGATATGTCCGTGCAAGACAATCTGCTCATTCAAGGGCACAGGCGAACAGATTTGCGCCGTGGTCCCTGGCTCATTCTGAAAAAGGTAACCACTTGGGCCGCCGAACTCATCCAACGATTTGATATCCGAGTCTCATCACCACAACAGCCAACCGCAAGCCTAAGTGGTGGAAACCAACAAAAAATCGTGGTCGCAAGAAACCTGGATCAGTCTCCACAACTTGTCATTGCGGTCAACCCAACCCGCGGCCTCGACGTTCGTGCGACTCGTTTCGTCCATGACCAACTTCGTGCCGCAGAGGAAAGCGGTGCAGCGATCATTCTCTTCTCAACTGATTTGGATGAGCTGTCCGAAGTGGCAGACAGGACACTCTTCATGTCGCGCGGAGAACTTGTCGCCGCGCAAGGAGCCGAGTCGCTCCTCGGTGCCACGTCGTGAAGCTTAAGAATGCGTTGATCGTAAGCGCGGGCCTCCTTCTTATTCTGGTTGTCACGCTCGCCGCCTTCGGGCTCCCCATCGTCGAGTCAGCCAAGCTGATTTTCTCCGGAGCCTTTGGCAACACGCTCGGCTTAACTAGGACGGCAGTAAAGGCAACCCCTCTCCTCCTCACCGGCCTTGGGATGGTCGTTGCCTGGCGAGCGGGGATGTACAACATTGGTGGCGAAGGGCAGTTCCTCCTCGGAGGACTCATGGGCGCAGTTGCCGCAAAACTCTTCTCTCATGCACCGCCCGCCGTCGAAACCATCCTGATCATTCTCGGCGCGATGATCGGTGGCGCACTTTGGGGATCCCTCGCTGCATGGCTATTTATTAAGAGAGGCGTGAACGTCGTCATCTCGACGATCCTTCTCAACTTCATCGCCATTCAACTTCTGAGCTGGTCCGTGCAAGGACCGCTCCAGGAGTCAAAGCATCGACTGCCTCAAACCGATCAACTTCCAGATGCTGTGATGTTATGGCGACCAGATCGGCAACTCGATTTTCACGCGGGAGTATTCCTTGCCCTAATCGTCGCCGTCTTCCTATATTTCCTCATCTATAGAAGTGTCTTCGGTTTCCAGTTGCGACTAGTCGGCGCCAATGCCCGAGCCGCAAGGGCTAACCGAATCAGCGCAGAAGGAATTCAGTTCAGAGCTCTCGCCCTTTCCGGCGCTCTCTGCGGTCTGGCTGGCGGCGTGGAACTAACAGGAGTCGCTGGAGTTCTCGGTTCTGAGTTCTCTCAGGGCTGGGGTTTCATGGCAATTCCCGTCGCTCTCGTCGGCGGATTGCACCCCCTTGGAGTGATCGGCTCATCCGTTTTCTTCGGCGGCGTTTTCGCAGGAACCGAAAACCTTGCTCGCTTCACCACCGGAGGTCCGACTCTGGTTTATGTGATTCAAGCCGTTGCCGTCTTCGGCGTGGTCGCCCTCCGATCATTTACAAACGGAAGAACAATTGTTGCGGAGGCGGCATAGCGTGGACCTAGCCCTCCTCCTCGTCTTCTCCGCGCCAGTTGCTCTCGCGGCTATCGGCGAAACCTTCGCTCAAAAAGCAGGTGTCCTCAACATCGGGCTAGAAGGGTCGATGCTTTGCGGCGCGTATTTTGCGATGCTCGCGGACCAGCTCACCGGCTCGCCCTGGATAGGCCTCGCCGCCGGCACAGCCATAGGGCTAATCATTGCCCTCCTCCAAGCTCTGTTCACCATCAGGCTCGCGGCCGATCAAGTAGTGGTCGGCGCAGCCGCCAATCTATTCGCCCTCGGGCTGACCGGAACCCTATTCCGCGCCAGATACGGAGAAAGTGGTCAACTTCTGAGCGTCGCGCGCGTCCCTGCATGGCATGGGCTCGACGCAGTGATCATTTTCATGCTCGCTTCCATACCAATTGCATGGCTTCTTCTCAAGAAGACTGGCTGGGGGCTGGCGCTCCGGGCCGCCGGTGAATACCCCAAGTCCGTCGAAGCCGCAGGATTCTCCGTTTCCGCCCTAAGAACGCATGGGTTAATGATCAGCGGCCTCATGGCCGGGCTCGGCGGAGCCTATCTCGCGGTAGGCATCGCCGGCTCGTTTGCTGAGAACATGACCGCCGGTCGCGGCTTCGTTGCCATCGCAATGGTCACGTTCGGAAGGTGGAACCCGTGGTTAGTGGTCGCGGCAGCCCTAGTGGTTGGTTACACAGAATCGCTACAATTCACCCTGCAAGCGCGTGGAATCGCCTTGCCGCATCAACTGTTTCTTGCCATGCCGTATCTCGTCGCACTTCTGGTCTTGGTGATCGCTGGAAAAGGCACCCTGGCACCCCGCGCCCTTGGCACCGCGTATCGTAAGGAAGGCGCATGAGTCGCTCTGACCCAGCACTCACGAGAGCGGTCAAGCTCACACGCCGAGTCTCGTTCTCAGCGGGGCATCGCTACTGGTTCGAGGGCCTCTCTGCGCAAGAAAACAAAAAGCTGTTCGGATCTTTTGCCTCCCCTTACAGCCACGGCCATAACTACGTCTTGGACGTGACCATCACCGGCACGACGGAAAAGAATTCCGGCATGGTCGTGAATATCAAAGATATTGACGATGCGGTCCGCAAAAAAATCGTATCTAAATTCGATGGCAAAAGCCTGAACGACGAGGTTAGCTATTTCAAAACGCATTCGACCAGCGTGGAAAGCATTCTTTCGTACGTAAAGGTTCAACTTGAGAAGCCGAAAGTGCTTCCGCCACGCACTGAGCTAATTGGTCTGCGCCTTCAAGAAACGCCTCTGCTATACGGAGAACTAGTGAAAGACAAAGGGAATTGGAAAACAAGCATTACACGGACGTATGAATTTGCCGCAGCCCATCGGTTGCACAGCACGCACCTCTCAGACAAGAAGAACATTGAGTTGTTCGGAAAGTGCAATAACCCAAGCGGTCACGGACATAACTTCGTTCTCGAAGTCACCGTCGAAGGGACGCCGAATAAGACCACTGGAATGATCGCTGACATCAGTGCGATCGACAAAGTTGTGAACAAGCTTGTCGTTGATCGATACGACCACAAACACCTCAACGTTGATATTCCAGAATTTGAGAATCAAGTAGTAACTTCCGAAATTCTTACCAACCTAATTTTTGAGCGACTCGATGGAAAGCTGCCTGCCAAACTGAGCCGTGTCCGTCTCTTCGAAACTGCGCGCAGTTTCTTTGAGGTGACCGCAGCGTGAGAAAACTTGCCATCATCACCGGCGCGAGCAGCGGAATCGGAAGAGAGACGGCACTCTTGCTTTCTGAAAACGAATGCGACCTTGTTCTTGCCGCGCGTCGCGAACGAGATTTGAAACAGGTCGCCCGCGAATGCGAAACCGCTGGTGCACATGTCACCTTGATCGTGGGTGACTTAACCGAAGACTGCGCGTGCGCCACGCTCATCCAAAAAGCCAAAGCCACTTCGAAAGACAACTATCCGGTACTCATCAACAACGCGGGCCTTGCGGAACTCGGAAGTTTCGACCAGCAGTCGATCGACGTCTTCACCCAACACGTAAACCTCAACTACCTTGTAGGCGTCCGACTCGCGCACGCTGCGATACCGTGGATGCTCGAATCCGGTGGCGGTCAGATCATCAACGTTCTGAGCATCGGCGCCGAACACCCGTTCTCCGGCGCAGCAGCTTATTGCTCCACCAAAGCCGCCATGCGCATGTTCTCGAAAGTCATCGCGCAAGAGTATCGTGCCCGCGGAATTCGGGTCACCGCTTTGATCCCCGGTTCGACCGACACCCCGCTTTGGGATAGTGTCCCGGTCAAGCCAGAAACTCACGACATGTTGCGCCCAGTTGCAGTCGCCGAGGCGATCCGCGATATCGTCCTCTCCCCTAAGGATCGCAACTTCGACGAGCTCGTTCTCATGCCCCCCAACGGAATCCTTTGATTCCGTTGGTAAAAGGGTGAGTAAATCGTAAATGGCTGAGAGCCCGGACTTGACCGGCTGGTAGCCAATGGCTGGGATCTGCACCCGTGTCCCGGCCATTTACCATTTACCATTTGCAGTCCCTAAACCCCTAATTTGAAGTCGCCGGCCCGTCTAGACCTAGGCAAACGCGAAAATTTCTGCTTCAATAGAATCCAACGCGACACATTTGAGCGTCTAGAAAACAAGGACCATGAGGAATCCGGTGTACAGCCAGTCCGTATATATGATCCGGCCCACAGAGTGGTCGGACACCATCATACGCGCGAACGCTTCCGCCCAGTGCGAGGCTCGCGTGCGTGTGCATGCGGGCCTCTTGTCTTTTAGAGGGGAGGGGCACGCTCCGTCGTGCCCACAAAAGAAAGGAGCTGGACAATGAGCCAAGTCCTCCTCCTCAACAGCAATTACGAGCCACTCAACGTGTGCGACATGCGTCGTGCCGTGGCCCTCATGCTGCTCGGAAAGGCTGAGGTCCTCCATCACCGCGACCACGGACTCCACACCGCGGGCGGGGAAGTTGTCGCTCCGTCGGTCATGAAGATGCGCTATCAAGTGCGTCGTCCCATGCCGCAACTCAGACTCTCCCGGCACTCCGTCCTTGCTCGAGATAACTACACTTGCCAGTACTGCGGTGTGAAGAATCGCGATCTGACGATCGACCACGTTGTCCCCCGATGGACCGGCGGCCCCCACACCTGGGACAACCTCGTCGCGTGCTGCCGCCGATGTAACTTGAAGAAAGGTGACAAGACGCCAGCGCAGGCGAACATGAAGCTCGCGCGAAAGCCGAAGCGCCCGCACTTCATCCCCTACCTCTCGCTGCCCATGTATCTGCGAGCGCAAGGCAAAGATGAGTGGCGCGACTACTTGCCTGTCTTCGAAGAGTTTGGCCTCGCCTCTTAACTTGTGTAGCCGGGAAATCCCCGATCCCCGAAAACCCCCAAGCCCCGAGCCTAGAGCCCCAAGCCCAGAGCCGGACCCCGAACATTCTCGCCCTACAGCCGGTCGGATGAATACGGGCGACAGTAACCTTCCATAATCTAACCCCGCTCCGTCTTGCCCGATCGCATGAAAGAACTCGCCGACGCGTCCAAAGCTCAACGTTGGATTTTGTTTATCTTCATCGGCATTCTCGTCTTCCTTGCGGGCAGCGAAATTTACTCCTTCCGAAACGCCCAGCAAGTTTATGCCGATTCGCAAGCGGTAGCTCACACAAACCAAGTCCTCGCCGCCATTGAGGGCACCCTCGCGAATTTGACCTCCGCCGAATCCAGCCAACGCGGACGCATCGTGACCGGGAACGAAGACTATTCCGCCAATTTCGATAACTACGTCGATCAGGCGAACAAGGACCTTGTTCGATTCACGGATCTCACCAGTGACAATCCCAGTCAGCAGAGACACGCCGAAGCGTTGACGAAACTCTTGAATGACAAAGTCACGGAGATGAGATTCGCTCTGTCCCTTTACGACACACAAGGTAAAGCCGCCAGCGAAGCTCGGGTCCGCACGAACATCGGCAAACACTTGATGGATAGTGTGCGCGTAAAGATCGCGGAGGCGCTCAAAGAAGAAGAACGCCTTCTCGCGATCAGGCAAAACGAGATGAAGGCAAGTTCGCGTAATGCTGCCATCTCCTTCTGGGCGACGAGCGCGGTCGGCTTTATTCTCCTAGCATTCTTGTATCGAAGTTTCATGCGCCAGTACCAAGAGCAGATCGAGGCACGTGCAAAAGAAGCGGAGCACCGAAGCCAGCTAGAAGAACGAATAAAAGAACGCGATATGGCCGAGCTAGCTCGCCAACGAGTGCTCGGAGAACTCGCTCGCAGTAACCGCGAACTGCAAGACTTCGCCTTCGTTGCCTCCCATGACCTGCAAGAGCCCTTGAGGAAGATCCAAGCATTTGGAGATCGCCTTTCCGTACGTCTCTCCGGCGAACTGAGTGCCGAGAACAAAGACTATCTCGATCGCATGCAGAACGCCGCGAACCGGATGTCCACTCTGATTGAAGACCTCCTCGCCTATTCACGCGTCACCTCCAAAGCGAAACCGTACAGCAGGGTCGATCTCAATGAAACTCTCGCAGAAGTTATTGATGACCTCGAAACGCGAATAGAGCGCACCCATGCAAAGGTCACCGTCGGCAAACTCCCCGTCATCACGGCCGACGAATTGCAGATGCGGCAGCTTTTCCAAAACCTGATCGGCAACGCCCTCAAATTCCAGCGGCCTGACTTCCCGCCCGAAGTCACCATCACCGGAGACGTCAAACCGGACGACAAGAACAACTTCGTGATCACCGTCGCCGACAACGGAATTGGCTTCGACCAGAAGTACGTGGACCGCATCTTCACCGTCTTCCAAAGACTCCACGGCCGCTCGCAATACGAGGGTTCCGGCATCGGACTCTCCATATGTCGCAAAATAGTCGAGCGCCACGGCGGATCAATCGATGCGGTCTCCGAACCGGGCAACGGCGCAAAGTTCATTGTCACGCTTCCTCTCAAGCCCTCCAACGTGTAACCCATGTCACCTAAAGCAAAACCTGTTGTCATTCTCATGGCCGACGACGATCAAGAAGATTGTATGTTGGCCCGCGACGCGCTCAACGAAGCGCGACTCGCGAACGACTTTCATACCGTTGAAAACGGACAAGATCTCCTCGACTATCTCAAGTGCCAAGGCAAGTACGAGACCAAGAAATCGGAGGAATGTCCTAAGCCCGGTTTGATCCTCCTCGATCTGAATATGCCCGTGATGGACGGCCGTGAGGCGCTTCAGCACATCAAGGCGGACGCGGATTTGCGGCGGATCCCCATCATTGTCCTGACCACATCCAAAGCGGAAGAGGATATCTACCGCACCTACGACCTGGGTGCGAATTCTTACATCACGAAACCAGTGACATTCGACAAGCTGGTGGATGTGATCAAGATCCTGGCCGCATATTGGTTCTCGATTGTCGAATTGCCTGAAGACGGTGAATAAATCTGAACCCTTAGGCATTCGGCTCCTCCTTGTGGAGGATGATCCGGATGACGCAATTCTCACGAAGGCGCTTCTGAAAGAAGCTGGCCTTCCCGCCGTCGTGAAACATGCCACCACACCGGAGGCGGCTCTCGAAGAGTTGAAAAAGGGCGAATCCCCCGAGATCGTCATTGTCGACTATCTGCTCGGAGAAAAGACGGGGACGGAGTTGGCGCAAGAACTTCGTGCGCAAGGGTATCAGGGCCCCATCCTTCTTCTCACCGGACAAACGGAAAGGGAACTGATCGACGAAGCCCTGAATGCGGGGCTCTCCGATTACCTTGTCAAAGGCAAGATCGACGCACACAGCCTCGAGCGATCCATCCGCTACGCCATCGAACGCGATCGCGTTGAGAAAGAGAAAGACATTGCCCTTGCGGCGTTGCGCGAGAGTGAAGAACGGTATCGACAGCTCGCTTCGGATTTGGAAAAGCGCGTGGAAGAACGCACCGCTGAATTGGAGAGCATGTCGTATTCGCTTGCTCACGATATGCGCCAATACGTGCGCGGAATTTCTGTGAACGCAGGCATGCTCGCGGATGAACTGCGCGGAAACCTTCCCACCGAACAGATTGAATCGCTGGAGCGATTGGAAAGCAACGCGCAGCACATGCACCAAATGGTGGAAGCGATTCTCGGTCACCTCCGTTATGGCCGTGCCGCCGTGCAGAAGTTGGATTTGGATATCTCCGCGATGGCAAGCGAAGTCGTCGACCTTCTTGCAAAGGAGGGCGTCGCAAGTTTCGGCAGCAGCGAAATCACTATTGAAAGCGGAATGAAGGCGAAGGGCGATCCTACCCTGGTGCGCACCCTTCTGCAGGCGCTTCTTCACAACGCCTGGCTGTACGCGCGCAAAGATGGCGTGCTCCAGGTCGACGTGGGTTTCGACACTCCTCGTGCCGCATTTTTTGTGAGCGACCACGGTTCCGGCTTCGATCCCAAATACGCGGAACGGATTTTTAGACCGTTCGAACGTTTGCATGGCGACGAACTCCCGGGCACCGGCATCGGCCTCGCAAATGCTCGAAGAATCATGCAACGCCACGGCGGTGACTTGACTGTCGAAACGAGCAACTCGGGCACCACGTTCTGGTTTGATTTGCCTACCGCGTAGTTCTCCCACCCTTGAGGAGGGTTGGGGAGGGTGGCGTTAGCGCCGACCTTTCGATCCATTCGCAACCGTTGCTTTCAGCGCCCCAAGCCTCAAGCCCCGAACCTCAAGCCCCCCACCGCACACCCGTCGGCTTGCGCATAACGCCCCAGACAACTAAGCTGCAGGGGTGGCTGTAACTCCCGTCTTATCTCCCGCGAAAACCACTGACGAAACCTGGGTCGCTGCGACCCACACCCGCAACTTCATCAAGAACGATCCAATCGTCGACTGGTTAAGCCACTTCGGTGAGGAGCTGGATGAGCAAACCGGGATATGGAGTCCAAAGCGAGGTGTCTTCCACGGATACCATCCCGACAACCACCACTCCTACGGCCCATACATCCACGAAGCCGACTTCCTGAAATTCATCCGCGCAAAAGGGCAGGCGTTTGAATCGAGTGTCCTCGATCTTATCAAGAGGATCCTCGAAGAAAAACAGCTCGGCGCGGTCACCCTCATTGCTGATCGATCGAAATGTGTCTTCGAATACGAATACAAAGAGAAGACGCTCCTCGCCATGCAAGCCGGATCACCCGTGATCTACCAAGCTGTCGTCTGGGACGAAAACCACAAGACGCTTGGCATTGCCGACCTCCTTATCCGATCAGACGTGATTAACAAGATATTTCCGGATAGCATCTCCCCTGAAGAAGCTTCGGTAAGTTCTCCTGTTCTTGGAACGAGTTGGCACTACGTCGCCGCAGACGTGAAGTACGGAACGAACCCGCTAGACTTCCGAGGCGAAATCTCAAACGATAAAGATTCTGCGAAAGCGCAACTCGCAATCTACAACGCTGCCCTTGGCGAGATGCAAGGGTTCACGCCGCCGTCAGCCCACATCATCGCGCGCGGATGGAAAAAAGGGTAGCGATCGAGGAGATTCTTGTCTGGAACGTATCGGCAAATTCCATATCGATCAGAAGCAACATGGCAAGGCGCCCAATATCGACTGGCTCCAAAGGGCGCTCGAAGCGTGCGATTGGATTCGCAGAGTTCGAAACGAAGGTCACGAATGGATTGGGAAGGAATCTCAAATGCCAGAACTCCGCCCTAACATGAAGAACGACAAAGACGCGCCCTATCGGAAGGCAAAGAAGGCAATTGCGGCCACAGGAGAGTTAACTTCTCTATGGCACGTAGGGTACGCGTGCCGCGAGAAGTTTATTGAAGATCACAAGTTCAATGATTGGAGGGACCCTCGATGTTCCGCAAAAGACTTTGACATCTATGAAATTTACAAACCTTGGCTTGATCGGATTCTTCACATCAACCGCGACTCAAACTCCACCCTTGTTCTTCCTGAAAAAGTTTCGGCAGGCGAGGCAACGTGGAAAACGCCAGCACCCGCCGAATTCTTCGTTGACTTCGAAACCGTCAACGATATGGACGACGATTTCTCAATGATGCCGAAGAAGAATGGGAATACGCGAATCTTCATGATTGGCTGCGGTCACATCGAAAATGGAGAATGGAAATTCGAGTGCTTCATCGCCGATGATCTGACCGATGAATGCGAACTAAAGGCGATTACCGATTGGGCAAACCACATGAAGGCAGTAGAGAAGAGGCTTTCTCCCAACAAGCAAGACGCGACACAGCAGACCCTCACTCCCAGCCTATTCGACGAACCTTCCCAATCGAGCAGCGAAGCAACCCAGCAACCTAGCAACTCCCCTATCGTTTTCCATTGGTCTCCTGCTGAGAAGAGCACGTTTCTCACCCAATACGAGAGCGCCAAGGAACGTCACCCAGGAAAGCTACCCACTGTCAACTTTTATGACTTCCTCGCAAATGTCATCAAGCCGAAGGGAAGGGAAGATTGCGTCGTCGTCAAGGGCGCATTTGCATTCGGTCTCAAGGCTATCGGCAAAGCGCTTCACAAGCACGGATTGATCGAAACCAACTGGGCCGATGGGCCAACTGACGGACTCGGTGCCATGACCGGAGCCTGGTGGTGCTATGACCAAGCGAAGAGTCAAGGCAAGCCAATCCTCGAAATCACAACGTCATCTGGCCGCGAACTCTTCCGCGAGATCCGCGACTACAACGAGGTCGACTGCAAGGTCATGTACGAAACGATCAATTATCTTCGGAAGAATCATTAGCTTCGAAGTCAAACCTGCCCAAGGTTGAAGTTGGTCCCCGTTTCATGCTTGTGCACAAGTTCCGCGTTTTTTGAACCTACTCAGGTATAAACAAAGCAGGGACCACGGACCTTCAGCGTCGCAGGGAAGCGAGCCCAACGCACCGCCATAAGGAGATTTCGATTGGCCAAGCCGGCGCCCAGCAAACAAGAGTTTTCCGCTGCTGAAATCGAGCAGTATTTCCGCGAAATCGTTTACATCCGACACTTCGAAGAGAAGTGCAATCAGGCCTACCGTGAAGGAAAAGCGGGCGGCTATCTGCACGTCTACATCGGAATGGAATCCCTCGCCGTCGGTTGGCTGAACGCCATCCGAAAGGGTTACGACTACGTCATCACCGCGTATCGAGACCACGGCCACGCCCTCGTCCTCGGCAGCGATCCCGTCAAGACGATGGCCGAGATCATGGGCCGAAAAGACGGCATGAGCCACGGCAAAGGCGGCTCTATGCACCTTTACGATATCGAGCGTGGCTTCTTCGGTGGATGGGGAATCGTAGGCGGTCACACCGCGCTCGGCGGCGGACTCGCCTTCGCGGCGAAGTATCGAAAAGAGGATCGCGTCACCCTCTGCTATCTGGGCGATGGCGCAGCGAACGCGGGCGTCTTCTTCGAAACGCTGAACATGGTCGGCCTTTGGGACCTTCCCATCATCTTCATCATCGAGAACAACCATTACGCGATGGGGACCGCCATCCAATATCACGCAGCCGATACCGAACTCTGGAAGCGCGGTCTACCATTCGATATCAAATCCGAGCGGTTGGAATCGATGGACGTCCTTCAAGTGAAGAAGGACGCCGACCGAATTATCGACTGGGTGCGGAAGAACCAGAAGCCGTATTTCGTCGAGGCGATGACTTATCGATTCGCCGGCCACGGCGCCGCCGACAACGATCAGAGCCTCTACCGCACGAAGGACGAAGTAGAAGACTACAAACGCAAGGATCCGCTTGTCAGCCTTCACCGCTACATCATGGAAAACAACCTGATGACGGAAGAGAAGATGGAAGCGATCGACGCGGAGATTTTGGAAGAAGTGGAGCGCGTGTACGAAGAAGCGGCAAAGTCGCCGCATCCCGATCCCGAACAGGTCTACACCGACGTTTACACGGACATGGAACCGGAGAAGGGGCACTAAGATGGCGAATATTAGTTACCGAGACGCTGTCCGAAACGCGCTCATAGAAGAACTCGATCGCGATCCCGATGTATTTCTCATCGGCGAAGACATCGGTCGATACCAAGGCACCTTCCGAGTCACCGCCGGACTGTTCGACAAGTACGGTGCGCAGCGCGTCATCGACACGCCGATCACCGAGCCGGGAATCGTCGGCATTGCAAACGGCGCGGCCATGGCCGGACTGCGACCGGTCGTCGAGATGATGACGATGTCGTTCTCCATCCTCGCGTTGGATCAAATCATCAATCACTCCGCGAAGATTCACTACATGACCGGCGGCCAAGCGAAGGTGCCACTCGTGATTCGCGGACCCGGTGGCGCCGCCAACCAGCTCAGCGCTCAGCACAGCCACAGCATTGAAGGTTGGTATGCACACGTGCCCGGTCTAAAGGTTGTCGCGCCTTCAACGCCCGCGTGCGCAAAGGGCCTGCTTAAGGCTTCCATTCGCGATGACAACCCCGTCATCTTCACCGAGAACCCGGGCCTTTACGGCATCAAGGGCGAAGTGCCGGACGATGCCGATTTCGTGATCCCCTTCGGTAAAGCGAGAATCGCGAAAGAAGGGAAGCATATTTCGCTCATCGCCTATTCGCGAATGGTCCATGTTTGCTTGGCGGCGGCAGAAGAGTTGGCGAAGAGCGGTATCGACGCCGAAGTCGTCGACGTACGTTGTCTGCTACCCCTGGATGTCGAGACGATCTATAACTCGGTCCGAAAGACGCACCGCGCGGTGGTCGTTTACGAGGATTGGAAGAGCGGCGGCTTTGGCTCCGAGATCGCGGCCCGCATCGGCGAAGACTGCTTCGACGATTTGGACGCACCGGTCGGCAGAGTTGGCGGTCTGAACGTGCCGATGCCGTATTCGAGAGTCCTGGAACTGCAGTGCATCCCGAACGAAAAGGACGTGCTGGCGGCCGTGCAAAAGATCGGATAGAACTTCGATGTGGAAGGATTCTTGATTTGGAATTGAAGCTACGGGAAAGAATTTCACCAAGGTTTCATTATCTGTGCGATGAGCGGTTCAACTCAGGAATTCGAGCGTAGAAGGGATATGGCGCAGACGACAACCCGTGCACCGTGGCACGAGGGTTGGTCCAACTTGGACCAGTCATCCGATCCGCAATGGTACGTGCATTTTCTGGATGCCACTCGCGGGAGGATGGTCGCCCTGATAGAACAGGATCCGGCGCGCTATTTCTCTTTCCTCGAGCCATCGCCGAAGAAGCGAGTGTTAGATGTTGGCTGCGGAACGGGTGTCCTTCTCCATCAGCTGGCCGGATTAGTTGAAGGCGGGGAAGTTGTCGGAGTCGATATCAGTCAGACGATGGTCGACGAAGCCACCAAGCGAGCCGAAGACGTTCGCGGCAATCTAAAATTTGAAAAGCGCAATGCGCTTGCCTTAGGAATACCCGACAACACATTCGACGCCGCGATGTCGAGCGTTGTATTCCAACACCTTCCTGATCCCGAACAGGCACTGAGCGAAATGATCCGCGTGACGAAACCGGGCGGCATCGTCACCATCATCGAGCAGGACTGGGAAACCTTCGTGATCGATTGCGGGGACAAGCACGTCACTCGCCGCATCACGAATTTCTTTTGCGACCACGTCCCCCACGGCTGGATTGGGCGCCAGCTCTTCCGCCTTTTCTGCGGATGTGGCTTGTGCAACGTCCATGTCATTCCTGGAAATCACGTTATGTGCGGGGAATCGGCGGGTATGGTCGCGCCGATGATTCGGGAGACCCTGGAGCGCGCCGAGGCCGCCGATGTTATCACCGCCGCCGAGCGCGAAGCATGGGAAATGGAATTCGAAGCCCGCTTGGAAGCAGGAAGTCTCTGCATGGGGTTCACCATGTTCAGAGCGATCGGCCGCAAGCCGAACCCAACCTGCTAAGGGTTAGTTTCGCGGAAATATTGCATTTCCTTAAAGAATCGTAACCTTTCGTCTCAGAGTTTCATCAAAAGGACAGGTCTCAGTGACCTAGAGGAGATCCTATGAGGAGACTTGCCTTTTCGTTAGTCGAGCTTTTGACGATCGTTGCCATTGTGGTCGTGCTGTCGAGCATCCTGTTTCCTGTCTTCCGGCAAGCCGCTGCGCAGGGCCGACATTCAAACGAATTCAATCTGAAGAAGATGAGCCACGCGCTCGACATGTACAGTCGAGACTATGACGATGCGATTATCATCACGGCGAATGGGCGTTTTCGGGACATTCTCAATGTCAGTGACGGAGTTTTGACCACTTATGGGGAACAAAGGACGGATCAATGGCCGCTCCTGCTAGAACCCTACTTGAAAGACCGCCAACTATATGTCGATCCCGAGCGCGGAGATCAATGGGGAATCTATTCGACGCCACCCCATGCGATCGGTGACCCCGGATTCAATCCACTTGGCGCTACTTTTCGAAATCAGAATCGATTCCCGATGTTTGGGCTAAATTACTTGTTCATATCGCCATACAAGGTTCCAACACAAGATGTGACTTCGGGAAGCCCGACGGATTATATGGTTGCGGAATCGCACACATTTGCGGAGGCAGATGATCCTGCGAACACGGTTTTCTACACGGTCTCCGACCGTGGATATGTTCCATCGACGACGACCGACGTAATCGGAACGCTTGACTCTACACGCGGCTTCTTCGCAATTAATGCGCCCGGGATTTGGACGTCGGTGGTGGCAAGTAACCAACCGTATGTGGCGTTCTGGGACGGCACAAATTGTTCAGGGGATTGGTGTGGTGCGGATGTCGATCCCGGCAGGCCCGGTGTCCAGACCCGCGAAAATTATTTCCATTCGGCTGTCGGAACAACGGGCAATAACGTGATGTTTTTAGACGGTCACATTAAGTTCAAGACCGCGCTACAACTTGCGGCGGGGACTGACTATCCTACGGCACCGCCGGACGATGGAGGGACGACCTACTTTGGAGGTGGCGCTCACATCACGGACAAGTCTCAATACCTGTGGAATCTTAACGACTTCTACTTTGGTTTGTGACCCCTTCAAAAACCCCAGAGCACGGAAGCGCTCTGGGGTTTTTTTGCACAACACAAATTTCCTGTGACCTTTCGGATTTCGCGGATATCAAAGAGTGTAAAGGTCGCCGAGACCAAAGGAGATTTTATGCGGAGACTGGGGTTTTCATTAGTCGAGCTACTGACTATCATTGCCATTATCATTGTGCTTGCCGGAATCCTGTTTCCTGTCTTCCGTCAGGCAGCAGCCGCCCAGGGAAACCACGAAAGCGCATTCAACCTGAAGAAGATCGCGAGGGCGGTCGACCAGTATGGTGAGGACGCAGACGGCGGCATTATTATCATTGCAAATGGACGTTATCGCAATCTGCTGAACATTCGGGACGGAGTGCTAAATACTTATGAGGAGCCTCGCACGGACTTGTGGCCACTTCTTCTCCTTCCTTATTTAAAGAAACGGGAGCTCTATGTCGATCCCGAACGCGGAGACGAGCATAACATTTACGCCTTCCCCGCGCATGCGTCGATTGACACTGGCTACGATGCGACGGGTGCGACCTATCGAAATCAAAGTCGTTTTCCGATGTTCGCTCTGAACTATTTGTTCCTGTCCCCGTTTGCAATACCTGCGTCGAAACTATCGGACGCAACTCCGACCGACTATATGGTTGGTCAAGGGCACAAATTTGATGAAGCGGACGATCCGTCAAACACAGTTTTCTTTACTGTCGCGCAGCGTGGCTATATTCCAACAACGACGACAGACGTTCTTGGAGAACTCGATACGACGAGAGGGTTCTTCGGAGTAAATGCGCCAGGTCTCTGGGATCTGATTGTCCCGACGCAAACGGACGGCGTTATTGTTTTTTGGGACGGCACGAATTGTTCTGGTGACTGGTGTGGATCAGACATCAATCCAGTTCAGCCGGGCGTTCAGACGAGCGAAAACTTTTTCTATCGTCATGCCGGATCAACGGGCAACAACGTGATGTTCCTTGATGGTCACGTCAGTTTCAAGAACGCTAGTCAGCTAGCCGCAGGAACGGATTACTTGACCGCATCACCGAGCGACGGGGGCACCGGTTATTTCGGTGGTGGCGCGCACATTACGAACAAGTCGCAGTATTTGTGGAACCTCAACGACTACTACTATGGATTGTGAATCTTTTGGGATATTAAGGGCCGCAACGGGGCCCTTAATATCTCAACATCAGTATGCGCTCTAAAGACTCGATAAGAGAACCTGAGGTCGCCATCGAATTATTCGAATTGGTTGTTACCTATGGGCTCGGGCCGACATCAAAGAATGCAAGGGTCGCAAGACCAAAAGGAGAAACTATGCGGAGACTGGCATTTTCATTAGTCGAACTATTGACTATCGTCGCAATCATCATCGTGCTTTCGAGCATTCTCTTTCCTGTGTTCCGGCAAGCCGCTGCGCAGGGGCGCCATTCAAACGAATTCAATCTTAAGAAGATGGGCCATGCGCTTGACTTGTACAGTCGAGACTACGACGACACGATCATTATCACGGCGAACGGACCTTTTCGGGACATCCTAAATATCCATGATGGGGTGCTCTCGCCGTATGGCGAGGCACGAACCGACCAATGGCCGCTTCTCCTTGAGCCGTATCTGAAAGATCGCACCCTGTACGTAGATCCGGAGCGGGGCGATCAATTGGGCATCTTTGCTTCACCTCCCCATGCGTCTTCGGACCCCGGTTACGATCCCCTTGGCGCAACATATCGCAACCAGAACCGGTTCCCGATGTATGGTCTTAATTACCTCTTCCTTTCGCCTTATAGAATTCCTGACTCAAGAATTTCGGATGCGAATCCGACCGCGTTCATGGTCGCAGAATCGCATACATTTGCAGAAGCCGACGATCCAGCGAACACGGTTTTCTATTCTGTTTCTCAGCGCGGATATGTTCCCACCACGACCACCGATGTGATCGGGCAACTCGACTCGGCTCGAGGCTTTTGGGGAATCGATGCTCCTGGAATGTGGGATTATTTGGTGCAAGGCTTTGGCCCGTACGTGATCTTCTGGAATGGCACAAACTGCTCAGCCGACTGGTGCGGCCAAGACGTTGATCCTGGAACCGCGGGCACTCAGACCCGCGAGAATTATTTCCACCAAGGGATGGGGTCGACTGGAAACAACGTGATGTTCTTAGATGGACACATCAAATTCAAAACCGCCACCCAACTCGCGGCAGGAACGAACTATCTAACCTCTGGAGCAACGGATGGCGGATCGGGATACTTTGGAGGCGGTTGTCAAGTAACAGATAAGGCGACATATCTCTGGAACCTTAACGATAACTATCTTGGAGCTTACTGACAGCACTTGGAATTGCCGTTCGGATCATTCCAAATTCCAAAACGCGTTTGTCAATCCCAACGAGGCGAAGATGGCCTTCGCCTCGTCTGGGGTTTTGCGCCGTCCATCCGGATCGAGTCGATCCTTGTACCATTCGTAGGCAAGCTTCGCGCATGTGTCTACTGACATAGTTCCGCCGCGAGGCTTATTCCATTGCTTACACCACCTGTCGATATGCTCCTCTGACCAGAAGAGCAGCATGGTTCTTCAGGTGAAGAAGGGATCATCCCACCATTGTTTGGCAGGGAGTCCAATGTGGACGATTCCCGTTCCGTTGCGGAGCTTGCCGCCATCGACTTCGGCTGTCATGCGTTCGCCGCAGCACGGACATGAAGTGGTGATCGATCCTCGCAGATTCATAGCAGCGGGGATGGCGAGGACATCCCAAATACAGGGTGCGAACCAATCTCTTCCGCCCACATGAGCCACGTGCGGAGTTGGAATCGCACACCACGGCTGGCACATGAGGATCTCGCCTGATTGCGGCATGAGGACAAGGGACTTTTTCTGGCGGAGATTCTTTAAGGCTTCGTTAATTCGATCGAGAGGTTCAGCGAGAGAATCGGCGAGTTTTTGAACCGGTGGCATGGAGCCATCTGCGAGCAATAGCTCGTAAATTTTCAGGCGGACAGTCTTTTCGAAGGCTTCGGAGACCATGGCTTTCTCCAGTATGCCGAAGGTGATTACCGATAATCAGAGTAGGTGAGACAAGGCGAATACAAACTAGCAAACGGGTGTCTTGTGCCGTTCGGACTCATTTTCGGCGGGGCAGGAATCTTTGTAGCCTTCGCGATGATCTCGGGCTACGCCAACGGCCGTCCGATGAAAATCTACGTCAACGATAAGGTCGTCGAGAACCCGAGCATATGGTTACAGATCGGGACAGGTTTCATGCCGATCCTGTTTGTTCTCATTGGCGCGCTGTGTGTGCTCTATTGGCTGCGGGCGAAGGTCGAATTCAAAGGCGATGGCATTGTTGCTTACGGCATTACTGGAAAGCCAACATTCGATGCGCGATGGAAAGACATCACGCTCTATCAGGTTGAGAGGGACGACGAGGGTCAACGAATCGTCCTCGAGTCGCACAGCGAAATTCTAAGAATCGATTCGTCAACTCCGAAGTGGGATGAGATTAAAGCCGAGTTGGATCAAATGCTGAAAACGAAGGTCGCTTAGCCGACCAGCGCGAGAACCAATGAAAAAGCCCCGTTAGACGGGGCTCCCTCGATGAGATCACTTATTTATAAGTGCAAATTTACGCTACAGGACTCGGTGTGATGGTGAAGCCTTGCGCCGTCAGCTCTTGGCCGATGTGGCGAAGCTTCTTCATCGCACGGAGCTCGATCTGACGAACTCTTTCTCGTGTGACGTTCAGCTCTGTTCCGACCTCTTCCAGCGTTCGCTGTCGTCCGTCGTCCAGTCCGAATCGCAGTCGCACCACATCACGCTCTCGCGTGGTGAGTCGACCGAGAATGCTATCGATCTCTTCTCGACGAATGAGCGTCCAAGTGACATCGCCCGGATTCGGCATGTTCGTGCTGTGCACGAAGTCTCCGATCGAGCTGTTGTCCTTTTCGCCCACTGGGGTTTCCAGCGAGATCGGCTCAACGGCGACGCGCATCATCTCACGAACTCGGTCGATGGAAAGTCCAACCTCTCGGCTGATCTCCTCTTCCGTGGGTTCGCGCTGAAGCTCCTGCTGAAGTCGCGATGCGGTCTTGACCACCTTGTTGATCAACTCAGCCACATAAACCGGGATTCGGATCGTTCGTCCCTGGTTGATGATGGCGCGAGCGATAGCTCGGCGAATCCACCACGTCGCATACGTTGAGAAGCGGAATCCCTTGGACCAGTCGAATTTCTCGACTGCACGGATCAGACCGAGGTTGCCCTCTTGAATCAAATCCGCAAGCGGAATGCCTCTCGCGTTGTACTTCTTGGCGATGGAAACGACCAATCGCAAGTTCGACTCGATCAAGTGTCGCTTTGCCTCGGCGCCCTCGTTGATGATTCGGCGCTGAAGAAGCGGGGTGAGATCGGTCGGCTTGCCCAGGTAAGCCATTTCGCTTCGCTGGAGCAGTCGAAGAAGCTCGGCTTGCTTACCGCGCTCGGCAAGTTCCTTCGCCATAACTCGAACCGCTAAGTGGACCTCTTGCTCAGGGGTCAGCAGCTGTGCGCGCCGCGTTTGGCGCATCCACATTTCGAGTTCTTCGCTGTCGTCGTGCTGAGGTGGAGTTTCTTCATTCTCCTCCTCTTCGTCGGCCCCCTCTAATTCGAGAAGATCGTCTTCTGCCGGCTCCGCAGCCACGTCATCCAGGAGCGGGTTGCTGGCAGCCTCTATAAACGGGGCGCGTCCCGGCGTTCGAACCGTGATGGCGCGTCCACGTCGTGGCTGTGTCATTAACCCATTCTCTACTGGCATGCTGCTTTTAACCTCCAAAGGTCACTCTTAAACCTCTATCCATGCGACCGGGCAAACTCTTTTCAGGTTCACCGCAATGGCCGCCAAAACTACAATTTTCGGTTCCTTCAGCAATCCTTGCCTCGGGACCATTTACAGTAACACAACACCCATCCGTTGTCAAGTTGAGCCCGGGTCTCCGGGAACCTGAACCGACGGGTGGCGGCCACGTCATCAAGCGCACGTTCTGTGCCAATCGATTCTTATGACGTTGAACCTAGGCTTCTACGTTGCGTGAATCTAGATAGTTCTCAAATTTCTAAGTCTTTCGACTGTTTCCACGAGGGCGCGACCCAGGTCCAGGGCCGACTGCTTGGTATTTAAGCGGCCAAAACTGATACGAATCGTCCCGCGGAGCCATTCTATTGGCATTTTTAGAGCGGTCAGCACATGGCTTGGGTCAGCCGACCTACTGCTGCACGCTGCACCGCTGCTGATCCCGAAACCTTGCTGGTCCAGCTCGATTACCAGGGTCTCGCCCTCCAGGCCCTTGAAGCTGACGCTCAGGATGTACGGCGATACATTTTCGCCGCCATTGATCTGGTGGTCGGGGCAGGCTTTGAGAGCGTCTAGGACGATCGCGCGTAGCTCGATGGTTTTGGCGAGATTGTCTTGCAATTCGTCTTGGGCGATTGCAGCCGCACCACCCATCCCGACGACGCCGGGCACGTTCAGCGTGCCGCCTCGCTTTCCGTCCTGTTGCTCACCTCCGCCGATCAAGGTCTTCAGTTCTGACCTCACGCCATGACGGGCGTAAAGACCTCCTACTCCCTTTGGCCCGTAAAACTTATGCGCTGAGAACGACGCATAGCTGACGGCGCTCCACGCAGGTCCCGGCCATTCTGTGACGTTCATCGGAAGCTTCCCAACGCTTTGGGTGATGTCGCTATGTAAAGACCCAATCTCGTGGGACGGCCGACAGCCAGGATAGGTAAAGATCGTTCCGATCTCGTTGTTAACGGACATGACCGAGATAAGCTCGCCGCCCCACTCCAAGGGCAATAACTTCAGCCCATCATTTCCAATGAACCTCCATTCATCAACGGCTTCGAGTACGGCATTGTGCTCGAAGGGACTGATAACGACATCATCGAACGATTTGAGAACCCAGTTATTCGATTCCGTCGCCCCAGATGTGAAGAAGATTTGCGACGGATCTTCCGCTCCGAGCAAACTCGCCACTTGTTCTCGCGCTTTATCAACTGCGTCCATCGCTTCACGTCCCCACGCGTGCAATGAATTCGCATTCCCCCAATGCGTTTCCAAATAGGGAAGCATCTCGCGAATGACGCGAGGATCGACCGGTGTTGTCGCTGCGTTATCGAAATAGTTTTCGGGCTTCATCCTTTGTCATCCCGATTGCGAAGGACTCTTCCGGAAGCATAGCGCGATCCACCAACAGGCAGTAAGGACGGTCAGATCCCTCCTTCGTCGGGATGACAAACGTGGTTAGACACCCGCTTTGACACGGTCCAGCGCTTTCAGCACTAGGCGCGGGATGTCGCTCGTCTTGTCCGCGACCGGTACACCCGCCGCTTCGAATGCTGCCACCTTCGATTGCGCTGTTCCAGTGTTGCCCGAGATGATTGCGCCCGCATGGCCCATGCGCTTTCCGGGAGGTGCGGTTCGGCCGGAGATAAATCCGACCACTGGTTTCGACATCGTCTTGATATAAGCGGCCGCGGTCTCTTCGTCGGAGCCGCCGATCTCGCCGATCATAACGACTGCTTTAGTGGCAGGATCTGCCTCGAACATCTCCATGACTTCGATAAATCTCGTGCCAGGAACAGGGTCACCGCCAATCCCGACGCAGGTCGTTTGACCGATTCCCGCCCGAGTCATTTCCCAAACGATCTCGTAGGTAAGTGTTCCGCTGCGGCTAACGAGGCCAACGTCGCCTTCTTTGAAAATGTGGCCCGGCATGATGCCCATCTTGCATTGGCCAGGAGATATGATTCCCGCACAGTTGCCACCGAGCAATCGCGTCGTTCCGTTTTGGCGAACACGGTTCACAACGCGGGTCATATCCGAAACGGGAATGCCTTCCGTAATGAGAGAAACAAATGGGATTCCCGCGCCTTCGCACTCAAGGACGGAATCAGGTGCGTACGGGGCTGGGACAAAGATGATTGCTGCATCCGCTCCGGTCTCACGGACCGCGTCATGAACGGTATCGAATACGGGAACACCGAGATGCTTTTGGCCGCCCTTGCCAGGGGTCACACCGCCGACGACTTTCGTGCCGTATTCGATCATTTGCTCCGTGTGGAAGCTGCCTTCGCGGCCGGTCATGCCGCACACAAGAACACGCGTATTTCGATCGACAAGAATCGCCATGGAAGGTCCTATTCTACCGGCTAGGCTTGCTTGCCGAAACTAACGATGAAATCCAAGGAACTGCCTTCCCAGTCGACAAGCGTCACCTTCCCACCCTTAATCTCGTCGTCGATAGCGTTTGGCTTCAGTTTGGTTACATCCAGGGGATGAGGAAGTTGCAGCTCGCCCCTGCTTTGATCTGTGAGTAAATCTCCATTCTTTCCACCCATCTTCATGGTCAGTTGGAATTGAGCCTTCTTCGATCCTGGGGCACTCTCGATTTCGATTTTCGCCGACTTCACGTGTCCCATTGCGTCCCCGCTAGAAATTCCGTGCGGCATGCCCAGGGTGTAGGAAACTCCGTCGGGCACGTTCTGAAATTCCCACTCGAAAGCCACCTTGTTTGTCGACCAATCTGTATGAGTCAGGACGA
>Ga0070666_10000350_pt1 | contig 28941 bp, 24 predicted proteins | sample KBSS23metaG_FD_64677 | JGI IMG/M metagenome (GOLD analysis project Ga0070666, IMG submission 64677) | Switchgrass rhizosphere microbial communities from Kellogg Biological Station, Michigan, USA - KBS S2-3 metaG | ecosystem: Host-associated > Plants > Roots > Rhizosphere > Soil ... | reverse complement strand
CGGTGTTCCGATTCGCGTCAGCGAATCGGAATGCCCTGCGCTTCTCGGCTTCGGCGGGGTCGTCTGACAGCACGTCCGTGTGCTGACAGCCGACGCGCGCGCATCGTGCGCGCGCCCCTGCGGGCCATCTTCGCCGAAGCCTGCGATGCTCGGCACCGCAAACGGCGCCGGAAACTCTGCTAACACGTCCATCCCTGGACTGCGCTTTCTCAGCTTTAAGCTCGTGAGGCCTGCCGACCCTGTGCGACCGAGTCCTCGTTGGAACCTTCATCCCATTGCAGCGCCTTTGTGCAGCTGATCCTGTGGGATGCTCGCTTTACGTGCTTTCTTTTGGTGACTTTTCTTTGCACGAGCAAAGAAAAGTCACACGCTCGCCGGACGCGAGCGGAAACGCGCAGGACGCGCGTCCAAAATAACCCTCAGCTTCGCAATCGTTGCGCGGCTTGCGGCATTTCGAACCGAATGGCAAGCAACGCGGCATGACTTCCGGCATAGCCCTCCCACGATTCATCGTGCCCGCGACACGATTCGCCGCAACGTTGCAACCAATATGACTCCCGCCACATCCAATCAAACGTTGCTCGGAGCGAAACTCGCGCCCGGGGATGAGCAAACGGAGTGGCGTGATGAAACTGATCGAATCCTCGCTGAAGAATCCCATCGCGGTCGCCATGGCGGTGCTGTTGATCGCGGTGGTCGGATTCATGAGCCTGCGCGAATTGCCGCTGCAGTTGTTTCCCGACATCGAGCGGCCGCAGATTTCAATTCAGACGAACTGGCGCGCCTCGTCGCCCGAGGAAGTCGAATCGGAATTGCTGGAGCCGCAGGAACAGGTGCTGCAAGGCTTGCCTGGCCTGGAGGAACTCGATGGCAATGCCGGCCCGGGCGGCAGCTTCATCAATCTGACGTTCGCGATCGGCACGGACATGAAGAACGCGCTGGTCGAGGTGATCGGGCGCATCAATCGCGTGCGCTCGATTCCGCGCGATGCCGACCGCCCGGTGGTGCAGCTCGGCGGCGGTGGCGGCGGCGGCGCGAACGAGTCGCTGAGCTGGTTCTTCGTGCAGCTGCTGCCCGGCACACCGGGGCCGATGGAAAACTATCGCCACTTCATCGAGAACACGGTCAAGCCGCGCATTGAAAGCGTGCCGGGCGTTTCCCAGGTCATCGTCAATGCCGGCCCACCGGACGAGGTGCGCATCACGGTCGACATGGCCAAGGCCGCGAGCCTGGGCGTCGCGATTCCCGACATCGCCGCCAAGGCCGCGAGCGCGGCCGACGTTTCCGGCGGCAGCATCGAAGTCGGCCGTCAGCAATACGAATTGCGTTACACCGGGCGTTACAAACCGGAGCAACTGAGCGAACTCGTGTTGTCGTGGCGTGACGGCAAACCGATTCGTCTTGGCGATGTCGCCACGGTGACGATGCAGCCGCCGAAGCGCCAGTTCTACGCTTACCAGAACGGCAATCCGGCAATTGGCCTCGACGTGCACAAAGCGACCGGCGCCAATGTGCTCGCTACGCTCACCGAGGTGAAAAAAGTCATCGCCGAATTGCGCGAAGGGCCGCTCAAGGCCAAGGGCCTGGGCATCGAGCAGTCGTTCGATTCGGCCTTGTTCATCAATCGCGCGGTGAGCCTGCTCACCGAAAACCTGATCGTCGGCGCCCTGTTGTCGCTGCTGTGCGTGTGGTGGTTCATGCGCGACTGGCGCGCGACGCTGCTGATCGCGAGCGCAATTCCGATCTGTCTGTTGGCGACGTTCACGGCGTTGCGCGCTACCGGTCACAGTCTCAATGTGATTTCGCTCGCCGGCCTCGCCTTCGCCGTCGGCATGGTCGTGGAAGGCGCGATCGTGGTGTCCGGCAACATCCTGCGCCTGAAGGAAGGCGGCATGACGCCGGCTGAAGCCGCGCACACCGGCACGCATCAGGTCGTCGGCGCGCTGATCGCTTCCACGATCACCACGATCGCCGTGTTCCTGCCGGTCGTGTTCCTGAAGGATGTCGAAGGCCAGATCTTCGCGGATCTCGCGCTGACGATCTCGATTGCGGTCGCGCTGTCGGTGATCGTCGCGATCACGGTAATGCCGGCCGCCGCGGGCTGGCTCAAGGCGAAGAAACTGAAATCCGGTTACGGCGATGGCTGGCCCTGGTTGACCGACAAGATCATGAGCCTGACCAACACGGTGCCGAAGCAGCTCGGCTGGGTGTTCGCGCTGCTCGTGGTTCCGCTCGCGCTCACGTTTGCGTTCAAGCCGCGCCTGGACTATCTGCCGCCGGTCAAGCGCGCGGCGATCGACGCCTACTTCAACTTCCCGCCCGGCATGTCGCCGGATGTCGTCAACCGCGAAATGGTGCCGAAGATTCTCGAGCGCATGAAGCCGTACATGGAAGGCAAGAAGCAGCCGCAGCTCAAGAACTGGTATGTGCTGCTATGGCCGAGCGGCGGCACGATCGGCGCGCGCGTGGTCGACGAGAAGCGCATCGGCGACCTGGAAAAAGTCGTGCGCGACGAGATCACGGTCGGCTTCCCCGACACGCGCGTGTTCGCCGAAGAAGGCAATCTGTTCGGCGGGTTCGGCGGCTCGGCGCGTTCCGTGTCGATCCATCTGCAGGGCGAAGACAGCACCAAGCTGTTTCAGGTCGCCGAAGCCGGCCGCCAGCTGCTCGAGAAGAAATTCCCGGGCGCCAATGTGCAGGCGTTCCCGCAGACCGATGCAACCCAGCTCGAGCTGCACGCAGTGCCCGACGACCGGCGCATCGCCGAAGCCGGTTGGGACCGCGCCACCGTCGGCAACATCGTGACCACGCTCGGCGACGGGTCCTGGCTCGGCGAATATTTTGACGGCGAGCAACGCGTGCCGATCATCCTGCGCGCCGGCGGCGAGCAATCGCCCGAGCAGATCGCGCAGACGCCGGTGATGACGCCGAGCGGTCGCGTGATGCCGATCGGCGATCTGGTCAAGCTGGAAAGCACGCTTGGGCCCACGCAGATCCGGCGCCTGGATCATCGGCGCACGGTAACCCTGACGATGGATCCGCCACCGACACTCGCGCTCGAAGATGCGTTGGCGACGATCGACAAGCAAGTGCTGCCGGAACTGCGCAAGCAGCTGCCCGATGGCACGATCCGTCTGGCCGGCAGCGCCGATCGTCTGGACCAGATCGTCGGCACGATGGGCAGGAATTTCGTGCTCGCGCTGTTCGTGCTGCTGCTGCTGATGGCAGCAATGTTCCGCTCGCTGCGCCACGCGCTGATCGTGGTGTTGACGGTGCCGCTGGCATTGATCGGCGGCATGCTCGGCCTGCGCGTGCTCGGCCTGTTCGCGTTTCAGCCGCTGGATCTGTTATCGATGATCGGCTTCATCATGATGGTCGGCGTCGTCGTCAATCATGCGATCCTGCTCGTCGACTTGACGCGCACGGCGCAGGAAAGCGGCCATGGCCTCGACGAGGCGATCCGCATGTCGCTGAACCAGCGTCTGCGCGCAATTCTCGCCAGTACGCTCACCGGCGCGCTCGGCGCGCTGCCGATGGCGGTGAACCCGGGTCCCGGCAGCGTGATCTATCGCGGCCTCGCCGCCGTCAACGTCGGCGGTGTCGTGATCAGCCTGATTTTTTCCCTGCTGCTGCTGCCGAGCCTGATGCGGCTCGCCTTTGCGCGCCGCGTGAAGAAAGCACAGTCGGCGCCGCCGCGCGGGCGCAAGCCGCGCCTGGTGGAAATCAAGAATGAAGTCGAGGCGGCATGAATATTCTCCCTAGGTCAACGATCATGAAACGAATCTCCACATTCACCCATGTAAACATCCGCGCCATCGGCGCCGCACTGTTCGCCCTGATCCTGCTCGGCGTGGCGGAGACCAGCCACGCGCAGGACGGCAAGGCGCCGCCCGCGGTCGTCGAGGTCGACAAGGCCACGACCGCGCGCCTGGCGCCGGCGCGCTGGGTGCCAGGCAGCGTGGTCAGCCGCGACGATGCGAAGATCGCGAGCGCCGAAGCCGGGCGACTGGAATACGTCGCCGAGGTCGGCACGCGCGTCAAGGCCGGCGAGCGCATCGCCAAGCTCGACGATCAGGCATTGCGCCTGCGCCGCGAGGAAATCCAGTCGGACGTGCGCCGCGCCGAAGCGCAACGCGCGCTGGCCGAAGTGCAGCTGCAGCGATTGGAAAAACTCGCGACCTCGAATGCGATCGCGAAAACACAGATCGACGAGGCGCGCGCCACACTGGAGACGAACGCGCAAGCGCTCGCGCACGCGCACGCGCAACTGCACCAGGTCGAATACGACATCCAGCAAGCCGACGTGCACGCGCCGTTCGCTGGCATCGTCACCGAACGCTATGCACAACGCGGTGAATATCTGCAGATCGGTGCGGCGATCGTCCACTTCGTCGATACCGACCACATCGAAGCCCGCGTGCAGGCGCCGCTGGCGCTGGCCGACAAAATCCGCGCCGGCATGGAAGTGAAAGTGAAATCAGCCGGTCAGGAAAGTACGGCGAAAGTGCGTGCGGTAGTGCCGGTGGGCGATGAACACGCACGCCAGTTCGAGATGCGCGTTGGCCTGGATCCCGCGCTCGCGCTCGTCGGCAGCGCCGTCGAAGTTTCGCTGCCCGAAGACAAGGGCGATGAAGCGCTGACCGTGCCGCGCGATGCACTTGTGCAGCGAGCGAATCAGACTTACGTGATGCGCGTGTCGGCGCAGAACACCGCCGAACAGGTGCCGGTGTCGGCGAGCAGCGCCGCCGGCGACAAGATCGAAGTGCACGGTGCGCTCAATGCCGGCGATCGTCTCGTCGTGCGTGGTGCAGAGCGCCTGAGTCCCGGACAGGCAGTGAAGGTCGCCGACGCGAGGAATCCGGGTTAGCTCAACGCGTTCAGCGTAATAAATCGAAATAAGGCGCATACTCGGCGCCCAGCCCCTGCGAGTAGTGCCGTGCGACACAGTGTTCCGCTGTTCCTGTTTCGCCTGAACAATGGCCAGAGTATCGGACCGACCGCGCTGCGCCGCTTGTGGTCGGACGCGTGCGGCACGAGCGATGTCGTGGTCAGCCGCGAGACGCGCGATTCCGCGCTAGGCGCGCCGATCCATACCTACACGCTCAGCGGGCCGGCGAACGTGAACGTGCTGAACATCGAAGGCCGCTTGCGCCGGCTGTTCGCCGAAGCGGCGCTGACCCCGACGATCACGCCGATGCATCGCGCCTGACGCGCGATCCGTTGTCCTAGAAATCCTTCTCCAGCACCATCGACGTGTGGTGCCCGCCGACAAAATAATCGTTCAACGTATAAATCTCCGGATCGGCCGTCGTCCAAGTGTGCATCAATGTGACGTTGAAGCCGTGCGGCAGAAACCGCGTGATCGACGCCTTGTAATCGGTGTACGAAAACTGTGCTGCGTTGCTCGCGCCGGTGAACGGATCATGTCCGCGTGACTGTTTGCGCCCAATGTGCGCTGCGACCATCCAGTCCTCATTCAATGCGTGCGATGCGTTGGTGTCCAGATACCACGCGCCTTTCGTGTCCGGCGTGCCGAACGAGTCGGTGACGTCGATATTGAGCCGTGCGCTCATGCTTTTCCAGCGCACGTAGCCGAACACTTCGGTAGTGTCGGGGCGTTTGCTGTCGGGCAGATAGCTGCCGGGGAACTGCAGCTGCAGCACGCCGCCCTTCACTTCCCAATCACGCCCGATCAGCTGCCGATAACCGACCACGCCGTCGACTTCCGTCTGCACGCGCGCGCCCGGAAACACCTTGTCGACCCAGCCGATGCGCACCGCGCTCAGATTACCATACAGGCCGCTGCCGGGATTCACGTCGATTTCCGCCTGCCACGACGGCTCGCCCACGCTTTGCGACAAACCGCGGCCGATGTAATTGTTCATCAGCTGCACGTAGCCGTAGAACAGGTTCGGTTCGTCCGCGCGGGCGGGCGTGATGCAGGCGAGGCCCACAACAGCGGCGGCCAGGACTTGGATTCGCATCAACAGTAACTCCGGAAGGCGTTGCGTATCGTCGGCACCCTCGACGTGCACCGCTATCCGGATTTTGCACAGCCCCGGTGCGGATCAACAGGGCCACTTGTCATGCGTATCGGCAAGCCACTCTGCAGAAAAAAACGCCCGCGGACGCGGGCGTGGAGGGCGCAAAAATTCTGTGGGCGATTCAGAACGGAATTTCATCCTCGTCCATATCCGCCGGCGGCGCGGCGACATTGCGCGCGGGCGCCGGTTGCGGGCCGCGCGCGGGACCACGTTCGCGTTTCTCGTAGCCGCCACCGCCGCCACCTTCGGCACCGCCGCCTTCGCGGCCGCCGAGCATCTGCATTTCGTCGGCGATGACTTTCGTCGACCAGCGCTTGACGCCGTCTTTCTCGTATTCGTCGGTGCGCAGCTTGCCTTCGACGTAGACCTGACGGCCCTTCTTCAGGTATTCGCCGGCGATCTCGGCGATGCGGCCGAAGAATTCCACGCGGTGCCACTCGGTGCGCTCCTGCTGCTCGCCGGTCTGCTTGTCTTTCCAGGATTCCGACGTTGCAATGCGGATGCTCGTGATCGCGGTGCCGCTCGGGGTATAGCGCGTTTCCGGATCAGCGCCGAGGTTGCCGACCAGAATGACCTTATTGATGCCGCGTGCCATGGTTTTCCTCAGATGCTCAGGTGTTGTGACGTGGCGGAAAGGATAGCACGCAGCTTTCGCGGCGCTGCCAGAGACCGGCGTCCAGCTGCGTAGGAAAATGCCGACGGGCAAAGACCATCCCGCGCCACGTATAATCGGCTTTTCCGTGAATCTCCGCGCTTCGATGGCCGCAGCATCCGACGATTTGCCCCAGCCGATCCGGCAGTTTGCCGATGCGCAAGCCCTGTCCGCGCCGGACATGGCCGACGTCGATGCGCTGATCCGCGCCCGGCTGGCCTCGGACGTCGTGCTGATCAACCAGATCGCCGAGCACATCATCGCCGGCGGCGGCAAGCGCCTGCGGCCGATGCTCGTGCTGCTCGCTGCCCAGGCTGCGGATTATCGCGGTCGCGATCACGTGCTGCTCGCTGCGGTCGTCGAGTTCATCCACACCGCTACGTTGCTGCACGACGATGTGGTCGATGAATCCGACCTGCGCCGCGGCCGCCGCACCGCAAACGCGCTATGGGGTAACGCCGCCAGTGTGCTGGTCGGCGATTTCCTGTATTCGCGTTCGTTCCAGATGATGGTCGAAGCGCAGGACATGCGCGTGATGCGCATTCTCGCCGATACGACGAACCGCATTGCCGAAGGCGAAGTGCTGCAGCTCCTGAATGTCCATAACCCGAATGTCGACGAGGCTGCGTATCTGCGCGTAATCGAGCGCAAGACCGCCGTATTGTTTTCTGCCGCGACGCGCCTGGGCGGCCTGCTCGGCGGTCTGCCGCCGGCACAGGAAGAAGCGCTCGCCAGCTACGGCCTCAACCTCGGCTTCGCCTTTCAAATCGCCGACGACGTGCTCGATTACGTATCCGACGCCGGCACGCTGGGCAAGAACATCGGCGACGATCTCGCCGAAGGCAAGGCCACGCTGCCGCTGATCTATGCAATCGAGCGCGCGGACGCCCCGCGTGCCGCGAGCCTGCGCCGCGCAATCGAAACCGGCGGACTGGATTCGCTCGACAATATCGTCGCTGCGATCCGCGACTCCGGAGCGCTCGAACGCGCGCACCGGCGGGCGCAGGGTTTTGCCGACACCGCCATTGCCGCATTGTCCACATTGCCGCACTCGCCCGCCTGCGAGGCCTTGCGCGTGCTCGCCAGCTACGCACTCAGGCGCACACACTGACGCATGCCCGGGAACAGGGGAATATGTAGTCTGGCCGTCTGCGCTGCCGCGCTGCTGCTCGGTGCGTGCGCAACGACCACGCCGTTGCCCGAGTTGGCCAGCGACGTGCCGGCTGCCTTTCGTAACGCCCCGCAGGAACAACCGCCCCAGCCGGCGCCCGACTTGCAGAACTGGTGGCACGCGTTCGGCGACGAACACCTGAACCGGCTCATCGAGCGCGCGCTGGCGCAGAACCTCAGCTTACAGCAGGCGCGCCTGCGCCTCATCGCCGCGCGCGCACTGCACCACAAGTCCGGTACGCAGTTCGAGCCGCAAGTCAGTTTCCACACGTTCGCGCAACCGGATCCGAACGGCTCGACGAGCTATTTTGAAGTTGGTTTCGATGCCGATTGGGAATTCGGTTTCTTCGGCCGCGGCACCGGCAACGCACGCATAGCCGCTGCCGATCTGCAGGCCGCCGCCAGCGATGTCGTCGCGGCGCGCGCGACGCTGATCGCGGAAGTCGCACGCAACTACGTGGACTTGCGCGCGGCGCAGGCACGCGTCGGTCTGCTCGACGCCATCGTCGCGGCACGCCGCCAAAACCGTGAACTCGGCGGCGTGCGCCTGCGTCTGAACCTTGCCACCGCAGCCGACCTCGACAAGCTCGATGCGGAACTCGCTCAAGCGACGAGCGAAGCAGCCGAACCCGTGCAGGCGATCGCGCAGACCCAAGCCGCACTCACCGTACTGCTCGCCGAATCTGCACCGGATGACGATCTGCAAGCAGCGGGAGAGCCGCCGCTGCTGAACAACGTGGCGTTCGCAGAGACACCCGCCGACTTGCTGCGCACACGGCCGGAAATCCGCAAGGCCGAACTCGACGTGCTACGCGCGGCGGGCGATCTCGGCATCGCGCGCGCCGACCTGTGGCCGAAGCTCGCGCTCGGCGGATTCCTCATCTCGTCCACGCGCATGGTTGGCGACGTCGATCGACCGAACAAGGCAATCGTCGGCATAGGCCCGGTGATCCAGATTCCGATCTTCGACTGGGGCATGCGTCGCGACGTCGTCAATGCCCGTGAAGCCGGACTGCAGATCGCCGTGCTCGCGTACAAACAGACCGTGCTCGAGGGGGTCGCGGAAGCCGAATCGGCACTCGCGCAGTGGCAGCGCGCGCAAGCGCAGCTCACCGCTGCCGGCACTTCGGTCATCGCCGCCGAGCGCGGTGCCGAACGCACGCGCAAACTGCAAGGCGTCGGTCTCGCCGACAATGCCGATGCGGCCAGTGCGCAGATCGCCGCGGCGCAGGCGCAGCTGAGCCATGCGCTCGCGCGGCGCGAAGCAGCGATCGCCTTCATCGCCGTCTACAAGTCGTTCGGCGGCACCCTGCCGCCGCTGCAGATGCAATGAGCGTCGTCGCCCTCGCCCGCCGCACTCTGTTCTACGAATGGCGCAAGTTCCTGCCGGCTGCGCTCGCGGTCGCGTTTTCCGGCCTGCTGCTGCTGATGCAGGCGGCGCTGATGTTCGGCATCTTCGACAGTGCCAGCGTGTACGTGAACAAGTCCGATGCGGATCTGTGGGCCGGCTATCCGGGTACGCAGACGATCGAACTCGGCCGGCCGATTCCGCACGATACGGAAATGGCGTTGCTGATTGATCCTGATGTCGCCCGCGTCGAAGCGTTCCACTGGCTGGACGGCGACTGGCGTGGCCCGGCCAATCGCGGCAGCGTCTCGGTATTCATTTCCGGCATCGATCCGCGTATCGACGGAATGATGTTTTCGCAGGCCTTGCGAACAGACGTGCGCGTCAAACTGGACGAGCCTAACGCGGTCATCGTCGATGAAGCCGACCTGCCCAAGCTCGGGCTCGACATCGGCGGCACGGCGACACTCAACGGCCATCGCGTAAAGATCGTCGCCGCGACGCCGGGCTTGCGCGCGCTCGGCGGTGTCAACATCGTTACTTCGATCGCGACCGCGCGGCACTTGAACCCGGATGCGAACGAAGCGGACAAGGTCGCGTATTACGTCGCCAAGCTGCGTCCCGGCGCGAACGCCGAAACTGTGCGCGAGCGCATCCAGCAGGCGTGGCCGCAGCGCCGCTTCACGTTGTGGACGAAAGCGGAATTCGCTCACACCGCGGCGTCCTACTGGATGTTCGAAACCGGCGCGGGCTTGGGGTTTGTGTTCTTCACTTTCATCGTATTCCTTGTCGGCACCGTGATCACGAGCCAGACCCTCGTCGCCGCCGTGGCGAGCCACGTGCGCGAGTACGCCATGCTCAACGCGCTCGGCGCCGGCCGCGCCGCGCTGCGCCGCGTCGTGCTCGAACAGGCCTTGTGGGTCGGCGGTTTCGGCAGCATCGTCGGCGCTGTCGTCAGTGTGCTGCTGACATTGCTCGCCATCGGCCAGAATGTGCCGATCGCGTTCGACATCACGGCTGGCATCGGTTGCGCGATCCTGGTCATGACCATCGCCCTGGTGTCCGGCGTGATGGCGGTGCGCACAATCAGTACATTGGAGCCGGCAAGTCTGCTGCGCTGACATGGCGACGACACACGCCCTCATTGCCGAAGATGTGGCCAAGTCCTATACGACGGGCGTGGTCTCCACGTCCGTGCTCAACGGCTTGTCGATTGCGCTGGAGGAACGCGAACTCGCGCTCGTGCTCGGACCTTCCGGCTCCGGCAAGAGCACGCTTCTGGCAATCCTGTCCGGCCTGCTGCGGCCGGATCGCGGCCGCGTCGTCGCGCTCGGCGAGGACCTGTGGAAACTTTCGCAAACCGAACTCGAGCGCTTTCGCCTGCAACACACCGGCTTCGTGTTCCAGGGTTTCAACCTGTTCCCGGCGCTGACCGCGGTCGAACAGGTGATGCTGCCGCTCGGCTATCTCGGGCTCGATCGCAAGACCGCCTATAACCGCGCCCTCGCCGCACTCGAGGAAGTGGGCTTGGGCTCGCGCGTGAAACTGCGGCCGCTGGAAATGTCCGGCGGCGAGAAGCAGCGCGTGGCGATCGCGCGGGCGCTGGCGAAAAAACCGCAGCTGCTGTTCGCCGACGAGCCGACCAGCGCGCTCGACAGCGTCAACGGCAAGATCGTCATCGATTCGCTGCACCGCATCGCCCGCGTGTTCGGCGCCACCGTGATCTGCGTCAGCCACGATCATCGCCTCGCGGCGAGCGCTGATCGCGTAATCACGATCGCCGATGGCAAGATACTCTCCGACGTCGCGCGCGCCGAGGGCGCGCCGATGATCCCGGTTCCGCTCGAGGAATTCTCGCAATGAATGCCAGCCGATTCGTACTTGCCGCCGCCGCGCTCGCACTCGCCGCGTGCTCGCATTCGAATGCCGATCACGTGCCGGCGCCGGCGGCGGCGCCAGCGTACGCCGCCATCGCGCGCGGCCAGGTCGACGTCGAAGGCGGGCTGATCAAGATCACGGCGCCGCGCGACGGCCGCATTGCCGAGCTGCATGGCGAACCCGGTATGAGCGTGAAATCCGGCGATGTACTGGCGAAATTCGACGCCCATCAGGCCGAACTCAGCGCCGGCATCGCCGAGGCCGAAGTCGCCCAGGCGCAGGCACACGCGTCGGCGCTGCGCACGAAAGTCGCCGGCATGAAATCGCGCGGCGACCGCGCCACGGAAGCTGCGCAGGCGGGCGCAGCGACCCAGCAGGCAGCGGACGACGCCAAACAGGCGCAGGCCGAATTGAACGCGGAAATCGGCGAAGCCGACGCCGCCGTGGCAGCGGCAAAGCAGAAACTCCGCCAAGCGCGCCACGAAGTCGATGTGCTGACGTTGCGCGCGCCCGTGGATGCGCGCGTGGTCGCGCGTACGGCGCACCTCGCCGATGTAGTGTCTGTGCAAAGCAATGCCGCGCTGTTCACGCTGCTGCCGGATGCGCCGCGCATCGTGCGTGCGGAGTTGAACGAAGCGTTCGTGGCGAAAGTCGCCGTCGGCATGAGCGCCGAAGTCACGGCGGAAGACGGCAGCGACAAAGTCTACAAGGCCACGATCACGCGCATCGGCGACGTGTTCGGCCCGAGCAAGCTGACCGAAGAAGCGCAGGAGGCATCGGATACGCGCGATGTCGAATGCATCCTGCGGCTGGACGGCGATGCGCTACGCGTGGGGCAGCGGGTCCAGGTGCGGTTCAAGCCGCATTGATCAAAACCCGCTCGCCCTGAGCGTAGGCCCGCAGGGCCGGAGTCGAAGGGCCAACGCCACAATGGCCGTTTCGACTTCGCTCGCTTTGCTCGCTACGCTCAACGCGAACGGTTTTGCGCGGCTACTTCGACCCCGCAAATGCCTCCTCCAGAAAACTGTGCATCAACGCCATGCCGCGCCGTGCTGCCCGCTCGTTGTATTCGCAACCGGGCACTTCGCCGTGCGCGGACGGAATCGCGAAGCAGTGCACCGCGCCGCCGAACGCAACGAATTGCCAGTCGACTTTCGCGTCGCGCATTTCCTGCTGGAATCCGGCGATCTGCTCCGCCGACTCGAATTTGTCGTCGGCGCCATGCAGTACCAGCACTTTCGCCTTGATGTTCTTCGCCAACGCCGGATCATCCGTGCTCAGATTGCCATGGAACGAAACGACGCCCTGCACGTCCGCGCCGCTGCGCGCCAGATCGAGCGTCGTCGCGCCGCCGAAGCAGAACCCGAACGCGCCCCAATGCTTGCCGTCGAGCGGCGCCTTGCCGGCTTGGGCCTTGAGCTGGTTCAAGGCTGCATCGATGCGCGCGCGCAGGTCGGCGCGATGTGCATACATCTCTTTCGTCGCCGCGCCGGCTTCGTCAGGATTCTTCGGCCGCACCGCGGTGCCGTAGACGTCGGCGACAAGAACGACGTAATCCTTGCCGGCGATCTGCTTGGCCAGGGCGAGGTTGTTTTCGTTGATGCCGAGCCAATCCGGCGTCATCACCAGGCCGGGCCGCGGGGTCTTCACCGCATCGTCGTACACAAGTACACTTTGCATCGGCTTGCCGCCGACCGCGTAATCGATGTTCTTCGTGATCACCGCTGCCGTTACCGGGCTTGCAGCGACCGCGCCAAGAACCCAAGCTGCGAGTAAACGCCTCATGCTCATCTCCTATCTCCTGACAGGGAGCGTCATCATACTTCGGTCAGTGCCGGTCTTGTGCATGCGGCAGGCGCGTTCCTGCTAAAATTTCGGGGCCGCCGTATGGGGAACTCAATGAAAATCGCATCTGCCGTTATAGCCGCGCTGCTTTTTGCTACCGCCGTCGACGCGGTTGCACAACACAAGCCTGAAGCCGTGATCCATTACCGGCAGAGCGCGATGACACTGATCGGCTGGAACTTCGGTACGCTGTCGGCCATGGTCAAAGGCAAGCTGGCCTGGGATGCGAAGGAATTTGCGCTGCGCAGCGAGCGCATCGCGCAACTGGCGCCGCAAATCCCCGAAGGTTTCGCGAAAGGTTCCGACAAGGGCGCCGAAACCGATGCCAAGGCCGAGATCTGGGCCAATCCGGAAGACTTCCAGAACAAGATCACGGATCTGGTCAACGCATCGAAGGCGCTCGCGGACGTGGCGAAAAGCAGCGATGAAGCCAAGGACAAAGAGGAATTCAAGAAACTGGCCGGCGCCTGCAAAAGCTGCCACGACAAGTACAAGGCGGATTAGGAAATAAATTCCGTTCGCCCTGAGCGTAGCGCCGGAGGCACGAAGTCAAAGGGCAAACTGGGTGTTTCGACTTCGCGGAGCTTCGCTCCGCTACGCTCAACACGAACGGGTTTAAGTCCCCGCCCACCACACGAACACGCCGACCACGACGCCGCACAGCAGCAGCAGCGCCAGTGCCAGCCAGCCGCTGGCGAAACGCAGCGCAGTATCTTCGCGCACGGACTTGCGCCCGCTGATCATGGGCATGATCAGATTTTCGCGTTTGAGCAGCAGATACAGCAGCGCGGCGAGTACATGCAGCCCGATCAACACGAGCAGTGCGTTCTGATTCCACTCGTGCAGGCGGGTCATCCATTTCACCGTGCGTTGGGCGACCAGTCCGACCAGCGGCCCGTCCGTGTCGATCTCATCACTGGCGAACAGGCCAGTGACGAGCTGCAGGGCGATCGAGGCCAGCAGCGCCAATACCGACCAGCCGCCGAGTGGATTGTGGCCGATGCTGATTTGTGGATTCGTGGACAATTGCGCACGCAGGTAGCTAGCCACACTCCGCGGACCGCGCACGAACTCGCTAAAGCGGCTGGTCTGCGAGCCGACCAACCCCCACAACACGCGAAACAGAATCAGCGCGAGCGTGGCGTAACCGAACCAGAAGTGCCAACGCATATCGAGCACGTGGAATTCGCCAGTCGCATATTGCAGCGCGATCAGCACCACTAGCGCCCAATGAAATGTGCGCGTGGGCAGATCCCAGACCCGCACCAGCGTGCGCGGCTCGGATGAAGATGTCATGCGACCCCCAATCCGTCGATCTGTGCGATCGCGGCCGGATCGAAGCCGGCGCGGCGCGCGAATTCGCGGCCGCGCTCGGCATAATCCTTGAACTGATCGAAACTCGGCGCTCCCGGTGAAAGCAATACCACGCCACCGGCCGGAGTCAGCGTGCGCGCAGTCGTCAGCACGTCGTCCAATGTCGGCGCCGAGACCAGTAGGAATTCCGGCGCCTCGATCCCACAAAGCTTTTCGACGATGCGCGCTCCATTCGCGCCGGTCGCTATGATCGCGCGCGGCGGATTCTGCGCCGCGTACTCCGCGAAAGGATTCCAGTCGACGCCACGGTCAAAGCCGCCGACGATCACGGTGACGATGCGCTTGTCGAACGCGCGCAAGGCTTCGATAGTGGCATACGGCGTGGTGGAGATGCTGTCGTTGACGTACTCAAGACCCGCGCGCACTCCCAATACTTGCAGACGGTGCGGCAACGCCTTGAACGTGACGGCATGGCACGCCAATGCGCGGCCGTCCTCGCCGGCTGCTTCCAACGCCGCGAGTGCGGCGCATACGTTTTGTGCGTTATGCCGGCCGGCAAGCGGAATATCTACTGTGGCGAGAATCGGTTCGTTGCCGCGCCGGATACCCTCTTCACTCACATGCCAACCCGCGTTGTCGCCGAACACACGACGCGCCGGGTGTGCGGACGTGCGCGCCAGCAACTCCGGCTGCGCATTGACGACGAGCGTCTTCGCGGCTCGAGCGATCGCCAGCTTGTCGGCGACGTAGCGTTCGCGCGTGCCGTGCCAGTCCAGGTGTTCCTCGAACAGATTCGTGATCACCGCCACGCCGGGCGCGCCGTCGAAATCCCGGGTCTGGAAACTCGACAGCTCGATGACCCACCAATCCGGCTCACAGCGTTCATCGAGCAGGTCGAGCAGCGGCATGCCGATATTGCCGGCCAGCGCGACGCGTTTTCCACTTTTGCGCAACAGATGCGCAATCAGCGCGGTGACCGTGCTCTTGCCTTTCGTGCCGGTCACGCAGATCGTGCGCGCCTGCGGGCGCTCCGCAAACCACAATGCGGTTCCCGAGGTGAAACGCACGCCCGCGGCTGCGGCTTCGGTTACCGCCGCTCGATAGGCACTGATGCCGGGAGATTTGATCACGACGTCGAAACGCTGCAGCGACCCAGCGTCCGGCGGCTCGATTTCAACAGCGACGCCCGTGCCTGGCGCCGACTTCGCTTCTTCTTCGCTGCAGAACAACGTCAGCGGCTTGTGCGGAAATCGCCTGCGCAATGCGCCCAGCGCGGCGCGACCTTCGCGGCCAGAGCCCCAGATCGCCACGCGCGCATTGGCCAGCTCAGTCAGGCGCACGCAACAAGCCTCGCGCCCGCTCGGGCAGAAAATGCTCGGCTGCGGGTGCCAACTGCGGCGCCAGTGCCAACTCGCTGCGATCGAGCTGAGGCGCTATCTCCTCGGCAAAACGCGCGACGAGCGCATCTTCGCGCCAATCCGGGCGTTGCGTCAGAAAATGCATGGCGGCGCGCGATTCGCGCCCTTCGCCCACGCACTCGAACGGTTTGTGCTCGCGATATTCCAACAGCGCGTCGAAGCCCGGCGCGAGCGCGGCATCGTCCAGCAGGTTGCGGCCGAAAATCGCGAGCAGGCGCGGCTTGGCCACGAACGGCGCCAGCGCGAGGAACACGAAATGGCATTTCGGACACTGCCCGCACCAGCGGTCAGTCGGTCGTTCGCCGCGGATGCGGAAATTGCGGTTGCAGCTCGAGAACACGTCGTCGTAGCGCGCGGTTTTTGCGAACGCGCGCGTGACGCTGAGTTCCGACCACGGCCGCAACAGCGAAAAATAATCCAGATCCGCGGCGATATGCGACTTTGTATACTCACGCAGCCGGCGCTCGAACTCCAGGCTCTTGCTCCACTGGTGATTGACCGGCTGACCGTCGTATTCGAGCGTGGCCACGGATGCCGAGCGCTCATTGGAGAATGCGATGGCATCGTAGCCGTACAGCAGCGCCGCGAGGACGAGAATCGCGGAATTGATCGCCGTCACCGGAATGTGGCCGTTCCAGGCGCCGAGGCGGTTGTACTCGAACAGTTCCGGTGCGAGATGCCGTTTGATGTTCAGCGCTTCCAGTCCGGTGCGCTGCACACAGGCCGCGATCAGCGCCGACTCGCCGATCCACACGGCGGTCATCGGTTCGCTGATGCTCTTGAGCATTTCGACACTGACCAGTGAATCCTTGCCGCCGCCGATCGGGACCAGCGTGCGTCTCGGCAAGGCGAGCGCCGCGGCGACGGTCGATGCCGTTGCGCCGCGCGGAAAACGAATCCTGCCGCGCAAATCCAGCTTGTTCTGGTAAGCGAACTCGGCCAGTCCGTGAAAGTACACTTGTTCCAGGAATTCCGTCGTCGCCGCGTCGAGCGGATTGCCGGCGACCACGATCTCGCCGGGAACGCCGGCCTTGTAATAGCTGACGCCGGCGATCAAGTGCAGCAGCCTCAGCGCGGCATCGAAAGCGAAAGCGCGCTCCTTGGGCAATACGGGCGCGCCCGGAAATTCGATCTGCTCGACCAGTTCGGGGCCGTCATCGAACGCATAACCCAGCCGGACGATGCCGTTGGCGTAGTCGCAGCCGACGAAACGGAACGTGCGTGCCTGGCGTGGATCGCCTGATGCAACTGACGCGGAAGCGCTCACAACACCACCTCCGCGGCCGGATCACGCAAGTTGTAATGCGACGCCATCGCCGCGCCGTATGCGCCGGCCTGCGCGATCAGCAATACGTCACCTTCCTGGGTCGACGGCAAACGTCGATCATTGCCGAGCACATCGCCGGATTCGCAGATCGGGCCGACGATCTGCACCAGTTCGCGAGCCGGTTCGTCCAGGCGCGTGAGGTTCACGATTTCGTGATACGCCTCGTACAAGGCCGGGCGAATCAGCGAGTTCATGCCGGCGTCGCAGCCGACGTAGCGGAATTCACCCTTGCTTTTCAGCTGCGTCACGCACGCGAGCAGCACGCCGGCATCGGCGACGAGATAGCGCCCCGGTTCGGCCCACAGTTCGAATTGCGGATACGCGGTCTTCACTTCGGCCAATGCCGCGCCGAGCGCGGCCAGATCGAGCGGGCGCTCGTCGCCACGCGCGGAAACGCCCAGCCCTCCACCGATATTGAGCACGCGCACGCTGTCGATCCTCTCGGCGAGGCTGGCGAGCTGCACGTATACCTCTCGCCAATGCGCAACGTCGAGAATTCCCGAGCCCAGATGCGCGTGAAGGCCGGAGACGCGCACGCCGTGCTGCGCGGCCAGGCGCTGGAATTCCGGCAACTGATCCAGCGCAAGGCCGAACTTGGATTGCGCGCCGCCGGTCTTGACCTTGTCGTGATGACCGCGGCCGATGCCGAGATCGATGCGCAGAATCAGCTCACGTCCGGCGAACACCTCGCCCCAATACGCCAGCGGATGCAGGTTATCGACCGTGACTTGCGCGCCGCGCGCGTACGCTGCGGCGTACTCCGCGCGCGCGGCGAAGTTCGGCGTGAACAGCAACGGCGCGCCGATTTCGGCGGCGCGGGCGAGTTCGCCAGGCGAGACGCATTCCAGACCGAAACCCTGCGCGGCTATTTCGCGCAGCAGCGCCAGGTGCGGGTTCGCCTTGATCGCATAGAACCAGTGCGCCACGCACGGCAGCGCGGCACGCAACGCCTGCGCCTGCGCACGCACGCTGGCGAGATCGTAGACGTAGCGCGGCGTGGCCTCGCCCGCGAGTTCGAGCAATTCGCGACGGCGCGTGCGCCACCATGGGGTCGCCGGCGTGTTCTCGCCGTCCGCATACAGCTCGCGCCAGCTCGGTCCGAACACGGCGGCGTCTTCCACGCGCATCGCGCCGGCCTTGATCAGCAGTTCGTGCAATTGCGGCACGAGTCCGTCGACGACGTCTTCATCGATAACGAAGGTCAGATTGAGATTGTTCGACGATTGCGAAATCAGATGCACGCGCTGCGGGCCGAACTCGGCAAGCACATCCGACAGCCGGTACAGCATCGAGCGGATGCCACGTCCGACCAGCGTGATCGCGGCGCACGGCGCAATCACCTTCACCCGGCACACTTTCGCCAGATCCGTGCACAGCGCCGCCAGCACGTCGGTATCGACCAGATTCTCGGTCGGATCGAGCGAGACCGTGACATTCGTTTCCGAGGTGCCGACCAGGTCGACGGAAAGCCCGTGGCGCTTGAAGTGCTCGAACACATCGGCAAGAAAACCCACCTGCTGCCACATGCCGATCGATTCCATCGAAATCAACGTAAGGCCGCGGCGCGAACTGATGGCCTTGATGCTCGGCGCGACATCGGCCGCGCTCGCAGCGATTTCCGTGCCGGCCATATCCGGGTGATTCGTGTCCTTGATCAGCAGCGGCACACGCGCCTCGCGCACCGGGTTGATGCAGCGCGGATGCAGCACCTTGGCGCCGGTCGTGGCGATTTCCTGCGCCTCTTCGTAATCCAGACGCGCGAGCAGGCGTGCGTTCGGCACCTGGCGCGGATTCGCGCTGAACATGCCGGCGACGTCGGTCCAGATTTCCACTTTTTCCGCTTTCAGCAGGGCACCGAAATAGCTCGCCGACGTGTCCGATCCGCCGCGGCCGAGAATCACCGTTTCGCCGGACGCATTGCGCGCCATGAAACCCTGGGTGACGAACAGCGCGCCGCGCGCGGCGAGCGCGTCGCTCAGCGCCGGATCGGGTGCGGTCAGCACCGAAGCCGACAGATAGCGGCCCCAGGCGTTCTGGTTCGGCAGTGGTTGCGCATGCAGATGTTCGCGCGCATCGAGCCATACCGCCGGCATTTTCAAGGCGTTGAGATAGGCGACGCCGAGCGTGCTCGACAGCTGTTCGCCCAGGGCCAGCACCTCGGCTTGCCATGGCAGACCCGCAGCGTCGGCACGCACGTTGGCGACGAGTGCGTCCAGCCGCTCGAGCCAGTAATGCAGCGGCGCATGGTCGAGCAGACCCAACTCGGCGAACATCGCCTGATGGCGTGCGACGATTTCATCGCGCAGTGCGGCGCGCCGCGCCGCATCGGTATGGGCGTCGGCAAGCGCCTTGAGCTTGTCGGTGATGCCGGACAGCGCCGAGACCACGATCAGCACGTGCCTGCCCTGTTCGCGCCAGGCCCTGGCGATGGCGGCAATCTTGTCCCAGCGCGCGCGCGTGGACACACTCGTGCCGCCGAATTTGAGCACGATCCACGCCGGCTGCGAGTTGGGTGACGGCGCGGTCGGGATCGGCACTACGGTCATGAGCGGATTCGTGGTAACGGGGCGAACCGCCATTGTCCTTGTGCGGCGCAAAAAGACAAGGCGCTCGATGTGGCGAAATGCAGGCGCCATAAGCCTTTTCGCTATCCCTGCCAGAAATGCGAGGATTCCGACGTGCGGATGCCCGCCTATGGAGGTCGAAGTTTTGCCGTCCCAGCTCCGTTGGATTCCTGGCGATCCTTGCCGAAAGATGACGGGTTTTGGAATTACGTACTATGCTGGACTGACCCTGGTCAACCATAGAACTCATGCACTCCCAACCTGCCCTGCGCACCAGCGCGTTCAAACAGGTAGACGTCTTTACGTCCGTGCCGATGCGCGGCAATCCGCTAGCGGTGATCTTCGACGCCGAAGGCCTGAACGCCACCGACATGCAGCGCGTCGCGGCGTGGACGAACCTGTCCGAGACGACGTTCGTGCTGCCGCCGACACAATCCGGCGCCGATTATCGCGTGCGCATCTTCACGCCGCGCAGCGAGCTGCCGTTTGCCGGGCATCCGAGTGTCGGCACCGCGCATGCGCTGATCGAATCCGAGCGCATCCGGCCGCGAGAAATGCTGGTGCAGGAATGCGCAGCCGGTTTGCTGCCGGTACGCGTGCACGGATCAGGCGTCGAACGCCGCATTTTCGTGCGCGCGCCGCGCGCGAAATTCGCCGAGCTGCCGCCGGACGCGGGCGAGGCGATCGCGCACGCGCTGCACTGCGGCCCCGCACTGCGTGCGCCGCGCATCGTCACCTGCGGCCCGGATTGGGTCGTGTGCGATCTGCGCAGCGAAGCGGCGGTACGCGATCTAAGGCCCGACATGGGCGCGTTGGCCATGCTCAAGGATCGGTTCGGACTGGTCTATTTCACGACGTTCGGACGCGCTGAGCATGCCGATTATGCGCTGACCGTGCGTGCATTCTGCCCCGCCGACAACATCCCCGAAGACCCGGTAACCGGCAGCGCGAACGCCGCGATCGGCGAGTACCTGTTCGCGACAGAACAGCTCGATACCATCGGCGCAAACTACCGCGTAAGCCAGGGTCGCGAGTTCGGTCGCGACGGCTATGTTGATGTGCACGTCGATGCGAAAACCGGCGAAGTCGATATCGGCGGCCAATCGACCACGTGCGTGGATGGCACGATTGCGCTGCCGATCGCCTGACTGCATGGGACAGCGTCCAGTTTTACTGGCGCGATCAGCCTTCGCGCGTCAAATGCAGGTCGTTGAACTTGCGCCGTTCGATCAGCTCGACGATCTTGCCGGCCTCGTTGCGGCGGAAAATCAGGATGTTCTTCTCGTCGTCGCCGCCCATGAAAACGTCCTTGGCCATGGCATCGACGCTGATCGCCGGCCGCCCCGCCTTTGTGCGGTATACGAGCTTGCCGTTCTCGACTCCGAACATCCAGGCTCGCTCGGGTCCGTACCGATACGTGCCAGCGTAATCGTCCAGGGGTAATTCATGCACCGCGAGTGCCGGCGGCGGCGTCGGCAGAGTCACGTCGAGCATCGCCGCGACTTTCCATTTGCCATCGCGGCGCACATAGGTATTCATCGCGATGTAGCGCACCACGAGCTTCTGTCCGAAGACGGTTTCCTGCTCGTATTCCTCGCCATCGAGCACGGCCGTATCGCCGTAGACATGCACGTGCGGATCGCGAATTTCGATACTGCCGGACAAGCCCGCCGGAAACGCGTGGATGCTGCCGACGATTTCCTTTTTCGTCTGGCGCCGACCGAATTCGTCGGTGATCATCGCGTCATCGAGCAGCAGGCGTTGCCATACGTCGGCTTTGCCGGGGACCAGGGCGTCCATCAGCTCCTGCGTGATCGCCACGATTTCTTGGCGTACCGGTGCCGGCGCTTCATCGGCCCATGCCGGCGCGACAGCGGCAAGAAGCGCCGCAGCGATTGGAATTCGCATACCCACCTCCAGCTCGTTTGCCGATGATCGACCCGGGCCGCCACGTCCGAACGTGCCGAATGTCATGATCTCGACAGCGCCGGCCAACTTCGCCATGCTGCGCACTCCAAGACTCCAGGAGCGCGCGTGAGCGAAGCATCCGCTGCGGTGCCGGCGGCACCCGTCACTTACGCGCGGCGTCTGGGCGTCTGGGACGCGAGCATGGTCGTCGTCGGCGGCGTGATCGGGTCCGGCATCTTCCTCACGCCCGCGGCGATCGCGCAGAAGACCTTCTCGGCCGGCGAACAGCTGCTGGCCTGGGCAATCGGTGGCGTGATCGCGCTGATCGGCGCGCTGTGCTACGCCGAACTCGGCGCGCGCCGTCCCGCCGCCGGCGGCGGCTACGTCTATCTGCGCGAGGCCTTCGGCCTGATCGTCGCGTTCGTGTACGGCTGGAATCTGCTGACAGTGAATCACTCCGGCGCCATCGCCTTCGTCGCCACGGTGTTCGCGAAATACAGTGCCGCCGTATTCGGCCTGACCTTGTCCAATCCCGGTCCGTACGCGGTCGGCGTGATCGTGTTCCTCACCGGCATCAACTGGTTCGGCATCCGTGCCGGTGCATTGACGCAGAACATCCTGACCGTGCTCAAGCTGCTGGCGATCAGTGCACTGATTGTCGTTGGGCTCGTCGCCGGCGGCGCACCCGAGCCCGCGGCGCCACCGCCGCCGATCCATCCGATCGCGCTGGTCGGTGCGCTGATGCCGGTGCTGTTCTCGTACGGCGGCTGGTATTACGTCAATGACATCGCCGGTGAAATCCGCGATCCGCAACGCAATCTGCCGCGCGCGCTGATCTTCGGCATGTTGCTCGTTGCGGCGTGCTACCTGCTCGCCAACCTGGCGTATCTGGCCGTGCTCGGCCACGACGGCCTCGCCGCGAGCAAGGCACCTGCCGCCGACCTGATGCGGCACGTGCTCGGCGAACCGGGAGCGCGCTTGATCGCGGCCGGCATCGCCATTTCCACATTGGGGTTTTGCAACATCTCGGTGATCGGCGCGGCCCGCGTGTTCCAGGTCATGGGCGCGGACGGCGTATTCTTCCGCGTCGCCGGCAAGCTGCACCCGCGCTGGCGCTCGCCGAACGTCGCGCTGCTGCTGCTCGCGCTGTGGTCGTGTGCACTCGCGCTGTCGGGCACGTTCGAACAGCTGCTGAACTACTCCACGGTCGGCGACTGGCTTGGCATGGCGGCGGTGATCGCAACCCTGTTCTGGTATCACCGTCATGCGACCGATGCGGTTTCATTCCGCGTGCCGCTGTATCCACTGCTGCCTATCGTGTTCTTGGCTGTCGTGCTGTGGGTGGTGACGGCGACCGTGCTCGACAGCCCCCGCGACGCAGGCATGGGCGTGCTGATCACGCTCGCCGGATTGCCTGTCTATTGGTTCTGGCGCTGGCGCTCGCGTGCAGGAATGACGAATCCTTCGGCTTAGTGCGAAAATCCTCCCGAGGAGAAAACCGCCATGCCTGAAAAATCCGCGGCCGCCGCAAAGCCCATCCGCCACGCCAAGCCGATTCCGAACCCGCCGGTGGCGGCGAGTGCGTCGGAAAAAACGCTGCCGCTGCGCATCAACGGCAAGGCGTTCTTTCACAATGGCGATCCGGACATGCCGCTGTTGTGGTATCTGCGCGACGTGTTGCGCCTGACCGGGACGAAGTTCGGCTGCGGCGTCGGCTATTGCGGCGCGTGCACGGTCTTGGTGGATGGCAAGGCCCAGCGCGCCTGCGTAACGCCCGTGAAGGCGCTGACTGATCGCGAGGTGACGACAATCGAAGGCTTGGCCGGCAGCACCGAATTGCACCCATTGCAGCAGGCCTGGATCGATGAGGACGTCGCGCAATGCGGCTACTGCCAGGCCGGGCAGATCATGGCGGCGGCCGACCTGCTGCATACGAATCCGCATCCGAGTGACGACGACATAGGCAAGATCACGAACTTGTGCCGCTGCGGAACCTATCCGCGTATCCGCAAAGCGATCAAACGTGCCGCAGAGGCGATGAAGAAATGACGACGCTTTCGCGGCGCCGATTTCTCATCGTCAGCGCGGCTGCGTCGGGCGCGCTGCTCGTCGGCTGGCGCGGCAGTCGCGCGCAGGACCTGCCCTACCTCGGCGCACGCGAAGAAGCGCAGGCGCTCGGTCCGTTCATCCGCATCGAGAAGGACGGCGATGTGATCATCGGCGCCCGCGCAACGGAGATCGGCCAAGGCGTGAAGACTTCGCTGCCGATGCTGATCGCCGAGGAACTCGACGTCGACTGGAATCGCGTGCGCGTCGAACAATTGCCTTATGGTTACGTCGATACCGACAAGGGCCCAGCGAACAAATACGGTGACCAGGGCGCCGGCGGCAGTGACAACATTCCGAGCGCGTGGAAGGAACTGCGCGAAGCCGGCGCGACCGCGCGCGCGCTGCTCATGCAGGCGGCGGCAAACAAGTGGAACATTGCAACGGATGGCTTGCGCAGCGCGTCCGGTTTCGTCATCGCGCCGGACGGGCGCAAACTCGGCTACAGCGAACTCATCGAGGCCGCGGCCGCGCTCGATCCGCCGAAAACACCGCCAGCGCTGAAGAGTCCCGACCAGTTCAAGATCATCGGCAAGCCGATGAAAACGATCGACGCCGCCGATATCGTCAGCGGACGCGCGCAATTCGGCATAGACGCCTATGTCGCCGACACGCTCGTCGCGGTGATCCTGCGCTGTCCGCACCTGGACGGCGGCGTCGACAAGCTGGACGACGCCGACGCGCGCAAGGTGCAGGGCGTCAAGGACGTGTTCGTCATTGCCGGACCCAAACCGGAAGACGCGTTCGACGGCCCGCTCGCTGCCGGCGTCGCGGTGCTCGCTGAGAACACCTGGGCCGCGCTCAAGGGCCGCGAGAAACTCAAGGTTGAGTGGAGCGCGGGGCCATGGGCGACGGAGTCGAGCTCCGCACTCGCCGCGAAAGCAAACGAGTTGCTCGACAAGGACCGTGCAGGGGTGCCGGTACGCAAGGATGGCGACTTCGCGAAGGCGTACAAAACCGCCGCCACGCGACTGGAACAGCGCTATGAAATGCCGTTCCTCGCCCACGCGACGATGGAACCGCCCGGCGCACTGATCCATGTCGAAAAAGACAAGGTGCTGCTGATTGCCTCGTTGCAAAGTCCCGGCGGCGCCTCGCAGATGATCAGCAACTTGACCGGCATTGCGCGCAAGGACATCGAAATTCGTCTGCCGCGATCCGGTGGCGGATTCGGCAGGCGCCTGAAAAACGATTTCGTCGCCGAGGCCGTAGCGATCGCGGCAAAAACCAATGGCAAACCGGTCAAGCTGATCTGGACGCGTGAGGACGACCTGCAGCACGATTTCTATCGCCCCTTCGGCGTGCATGCGCTGCACGCAGGGCTGGACAAGAAGAAGAAAATCGTCGCCTGGTCGCACCGCTGCGCGGCGACGCCGCGCAACTATCGCGACAGCGGCATGAAGAAAGCGCCGCTCTACATCGGCTGCATCGAGCCCGACGATTTCCCGGCCGGACTGGTGGCGAATCTGGACAAAAGCTTCTTCCCGGTCGCCTCCGGCATGCCGCGCGGCTGGTGGCGTGGGCCGATTCACACCTTTCACGCGTTTGCCGTGCAAAGTTTCATCGACGAGGTTGCGATCGCGAGCAAACAGGACGCGCTGCAATTGCGTCTCGATCTGCTCGGTCCGCCGCGCAAACTGGCCTACGAAGGCGAAGCACGTTTCGACACCGGGCGTCTCGCCGGCGTGTTGCAGCTCGCCGCCGACACGATCGGTTGGAAGGAAAAACGCAGCGATGGCCATGGCATCGGCATTGCCTGCCACTTCACGTTCGGCGGCTACTGCGCGCACGCATTCGAAGTGTCGGTGGAAGGCAAGGACTTGCGCATCCATCGCGCTGTCTGCGCGGTCGACGTGGGTCGTCCGGTGAATCCGCTTGGACTCGAAGCGCAGATGATCGGCGGCACGGTCGACGGCATTTCCACCGCGTTGAATCTCGCGATTACGCTCAAGGACGGCCAGGTACAGCAGCGCAACTTTCCGGATTACCCGCTGCTGCGCATGGGGCAGGCGCCGCAGAGTGTAGAAGTGCATATTGTCGAATCGACGGAAGATCCCAGCGGCGCGGGTGAAATCGGGATTCCCAGCGTAGCGCCGGCGCTGGCAAACGCGATCTATGCCGCGACGACGGTGCGCGTGCGCAAGTTGCCGATGTTGCCGGAGCTGCTGCGCCTGCTCTAAGTTCGCCGAACGCCGAAAATTGCTCCTGCATTTTCGACCCACAGGGAAGTGGGAAGTGCGCGCAGATGCCGGGAGCATCTGCGAGCCGGCATACCGGCCATCCATGGCCATAAAAACGGGAGCCCGAATCCGGACTCCCGCTGCTTTCCCACTCTCGACCAACGTCTACGCTACTCGGCGATTTCGACGTAGCCGTCATCCACATGTACGCGCACGCGCGAGCCCGGGTCGCGGCTCATGCGTTCGTGGAAGTCCTGGCCGTCGTAGCGAAACACGACGTCGTACGCCACGGTGCGCTGCGCGCCGGGCTGGTATTCGGTTTTGGTTTCGCACTTGTTCTCATAATGTCGCGTGTAATAGCCACCGCGATCGACCACTTCCGTGCGCACTGCCGTGCTGTTGTCGCCGCTCGGCATGGTTTCCTGGATCTCGCGGCGATACGTGGTGCCCGGATGGTAATCGTCGCGGGGTTCCTTCCAGCACTCCTCGCGGGTCACCGGCTGGTCCTGCTGCGCGATAATGCGATCGACGTTGACCACGCGGGCATAGTCGTAGAACGAGTCCCGCGTGCGCACGCGCAATGCGTCTTCGTCGTAGCGTGCAAACGCGCTGAAGCCCACGGCGAGACCCAGCGTTGCAATGATAGTTTGGGTGACGCGATTCATTCTCTCTGCCTCCTGAGGGTGTACGCCCTCTTCAATCTTCAACGTGTATCGGCAGGCTAGGTTTCCGGCGATGAATTCGTTCTGAATTCCAGGGCTCGCAGAGCTGATGTTCATTGGTGATTCCGGTCGATGAACGCGACTACTTTTTGCTTGCACCCGCATTGCATTTCTTTAACGTTCATCATCCAGCCCAGGCGCGTTCAGTTGCGGCGGCTCACAATCCGTTGCGGCAACATGGAAGGAGACCGTCATGAAACGCTCGATGTATTCCGTTGTGAAGTATTCACTCGCAGGACTCGTCTTGTGCGCACCGCTGGCCGCACAAGCACTCGAAGGCTGGGTCGTAGACGACATCAGTCTGCAAGCCGGACCGGATCCGGCGTATCCGTCGATCATCGAACTCAGCGCCGGCACGCCGGTGTCCATCCAGGGCTGCATCGATGGCTGGACCTGGTGCGATGTCGTTGTCGGCGCCGATCGCGGCTGGGTTCCGGGTACATTCCTGGAAGAAGACTACGGCGGCCAGCGTGTCGTCGTCATCGATTACGGCCCGCGCATCGGCATACCCGTCGTCGGCTTCTCGCTTGGCGTCTACTGGGATCAGCACTATCACAGCCGCCCGTTTTACGTGCAGCGCCAACAGTGGGTGACGAAAGCGATTCAGCCCAGCCAACCGCCGCGCCCAGCCAAGGCCGTAGCACGCACGAGCCAACCGCCGCGCGGCGCGTCAACAACGCCAGCACCGCAGCAGCAACAGACGCGCACCCAGCAGCAAACGACGACGACGGCAACGGCAGCCCAGCAGGCGCGCAGCGCACAGCCGACGAAGACCGCGCGAGCTGCGCCGCCGAAACGGCCGGAAACCGCGCCGATGCCGGAAGCTGGCAAGCAGCCATCGCAAACCGAAAAGCGCGAATCCGGGCCTGAACAGACTACCGTGGCCAAGGCCAAGCCGCGCAGCGGCGAACCGCAGCCGAAGGACGAATTGAAGAAGCCCAAGCCCAAGGACAAGCAAGACCAAGGCGGCGGCTCGGGTGGCGGCCAACACTAGCGGTTCAGCGGTCGTTTGCGCCAAGAGGCGTATGGTCAACTCATCGGGCGCCGTATGCGCCCGATGAGCCGGGCTCGGACCCGGCTCGTGGAAATCCTTCTGCTGGATTTCCCACGGGAATGCACGCGCATTCCCGCCGCGTCGAAGCGATGCTTCGACAACATTCGAGGCTGATGCGCCTTGATTCTCCACAAGAGCAGGAGCAAACCATGAAGACATTCCATACACGTTCACCCGCGTCGCTTGCGGGCGGGCTCGCGCTCGCGCTGCTGGCAGGGAGCGCACTCGCAGCCATGCCGCCGGCCGATCCTGATCCGACCTCGAAGGGTACGCCGATGGAGGACACCAGCGTGCCGAATACCCAGTCGACGACGCCTTACAGCAGCAAGTCGAGCACGAGTTCGAGCAACACGTCGAGCGACGTGAGCTCGAAGACGATCAGCATGCAATCTAAGTTCGACTCGCTCGACTTGAACCATGACGGATACGTCGACAAACAGGAAGCCGCAGCCGACGCGAAACTGTCCAACCAGTTCGCCAAGATCGACGCCAACAAGGACGGCAAGCTGTCGATAACGGAATTCTCCAATGCCAAGGGCCTGGCGATGAACAAGAAGACCAACTCCAAGGCCGAGGACAGCAGCAGCAAGGATCAGTAGCAATGATCTCGGAATAGATACCCTGCAGCACTTGCGGGCCGAAAAGGCCCGCTTTTTTTTTATGACCATGGATGGTCGGTACGCCGGAAATGCAGGAGCAATTTTCGGCGATGACCAGGGTCGGTCGATACACCGGCCCGCGGCTAATCCGAGACCCGCGGGCACATCCCAACTTCCCTGGGAGGCCGAAATGCAGGAGCATTTTCCGGCGCTGACCCGGGACGCCCATGGCCAAGACCAAAACTGTCGCAACGCCACTTGACCTGCGTCTCGGAAAGGAGAAGTCTTGGTAGTCCAACCAGTCGCATCGCCGGGAGGACACCATGGCTTACACCACCGAAGGCATCCGAAACATCGCGCTCGTCGGCCACACTGCCGCGGGCAAGACCACGCTGTTCGAGGCCCTGCTGCACGCAGGCGGCGTGATCGGTACTCCCGGCTCCGTCGAGCGCGGCACCACGGTTTCTGACTATGACCCGCAGGAAAAGGAGCGCAAGCAGTCGCTCAACACGGTGATCGCCTCGATCGATCACGGCGAATGTCATGTGAATCTGATCGATACTCCCGGCGCCGCCGACTTCCGCGGCCCGACGTTGACCGCGCTTGCCGCCGTCGAAACCGTGGCCATCGTCGTCAACGCGCATAACGGCATCGAACACGGCGCGCTGCGCATGATGGATTACGCGAAGGGGCGCGGTCTCGCGCGTCTGCTCGTCGTCAACAAGATGGACGGCGGCAATTGCCGCGCGCTCGTCGAACAGCTGCGCGACACGTTCGGCCCGGAATGTCTGCCGATCAATTTACCCGCGCAG
>Ga0070666_10000347_pt1 | contig 29064 bp, 30 predicted proteins | sample KBSS23metaG_FD_64677 | JGI IMG/M metagenome (GOLD analysis project Ga0070666, IMG submission 64677) | Switchgrass rhizosphere microbial communities from Kellogg Biological Station, Michigan, USA - KBS S2-3 metaG | ecosystem: Host-associated > Plants > Roots > Rhizosphere > Soil ... | reverse complement strand
GTGTTTCGAGGAGAAGTGAGCGAACAAAAAGCGCCCGGTCCCGTAGGACGGGCGCTTTTCTTTTTTCGGGGTTAAGGTGTATGAACTAGCTCCGCAATTTCAGTTCGTTCCGGGAACATCTGACTATTTAAGTGAAAGGGAGGAATACCGTTTGAAAATCCCAAAGAGATTTCGTAACTAAGCGAAGGGTGCGAACGCCAACGCGGAGCGGAGATCGTGAGCGACCCCGGAAAAAACCGTGATCCGTCCGATCTCCAACCCCAGCGGGGTTGCGTACTCCGCAACCAATCATGCCTACCGCTCCTTCTTCACCCAAGGCTGATGATCGGCGATCGCCAACTTCCATCGATCCCCACGCTTCACATAGATCGAGCAAATGTTCCCGCGATACGGCTCGCCATCACCTTCGCGAATTCCTTCGCCGCGATACGCCAGCGCCACGCAATCCGGCGTCAGTTCTCGCACGTGAACGTCCTCCATTCGAACATCCTTAAAGGGCTTCCCCTTCGCTGACATTTCCATCGCCTGATGCTTGCCGATGTAGCCGGCTGGCTCCATGATCGTCAAGCCGTCATCGGCAAAGTTCTCTTCGAAAAGCTTAGGGTCGTTTGCTTCTTCCCAGAAGCGTCGTTCTAAGGTCATCAATTCTTCTTTGTTGATTGCCATGCCTCTTTGATCTCAGGCGGGTGGGCTATGTTCTTGGGCTAATCTACGGGAATGCACCCCGTCCGCTCTTTCCCAGCCTGGCGAGTCGGCTCTTCTTGCCTCCTACTCGCAATCTGCGCGGTATCAAACGCAGAGATCACATACAACGTTCATCCCGATCTACAGTCCAAAACGCTTCTCATCACGATGGATGTTCCCGTCAAAGGCGACAGTCTTTCTGTTCAGATGCCGCGCTGGGGGCCAGGAGGTTACGACTATGGCGACTACGGAAAGGAAGTCACCGGCGTGATGATGATGGACACGAAAGGAAACACGCTTGCCGTCGATCATCCGGACTTCAGCACGTGGACCGCGAGTAGCGTGGCGAAGGGACACGTAACGGTCTCCTATTCGGTGAAGGCCGAATATGCAAATGACGTCCTTCACTACTCAGGTCCATCCACCTATCTGTATGTTGTGGGACGTACGCAAGAGCCGTGCAAGTTGACCCTCGACTTCCCCGCAGATTGGCCCATCGCAATCGGCCTGAACAACTACAAGAATGCGCAGAATATTTTCACCGCGCCGACTTACGACGTGCTTGCCGACAACCCTGTCTCCGCTGGCCACTATTACTCGGGCACGTACACCGTAAACGGCAAGATGCATTACATCGCGCTACGCGGAACGCCGGACGATGTCAATGCGATCGACAAGGTGAAACTTCACAAGGTCACGAATTACATCTCCGCGATGGAGGCGAACTTCTTCGGCGGCGAACCGTACGATCACTACGTTTGGCACATCACCGCGTTCAAGCGTCCCGATGGCGGTTGGGGTCTAGAGCATCTCGCCTCCACCCAAATTGGCTTGGCAACCGGATTCGGAATGAACACGGACAGCGTGCTCGCTCATGAGTTGTTCCACGCATGGAACGTGAAGCGAATTCGATCTCGAGTGCTTGGACCGTTCGACTATACGACGCTTCCCAAAACCGGAGCGCTCTGGTGGTTGGAAGGAGTGACCGACTACTACGCCGACACCTTGCTCCGACGATACAACTGGACGGACGATCCCCGCTACTACTTCGTGATCGCGCGCAACGTATCGGGCGTACGAGGCAATCCGGAGCGACTGAACATCAGTCCTTACGATTCGAGCTATCGCGTTAACGAAGCGAATGGCGGTCGAGGTAACAGCAACGGCCTTGGCGTCAGCTACTACAACACGGGCTGGCTCGTTGGGCTTTGCCTCGATATGGAAATTCGATCCAAGACCGATGGAAGGAAGTCGCTTGATGATGTCGAGCGCAATCTCTTCCGGAAATATGGACACGATGGTCAAGCCGGATTTGCCGAGGATGGAATTCGGAAAGAGCTGGTGAACGTCGGCGGCCCGTCGCTTGGAACGATGTACGACCAGATCGTAATGAAGCCGGGCGAACTTCCCGTTGAAGAAGCGTTGACCAAGGTCGGGTTGCGACTCTATCAGAAGGATGAAACGTACGCCAATATCGGATTCAAGACGTCTTTCAATATGGAAGCGAAGGGCCTGAACGTCAATGCCCCGGAAGCGTTTACGACGTTGAAGGGAGGCGACATTATTGTCGGCGTGAACGGCACGCTGTTCAAGGACGTGCAGATGGGACAGGCGATGGGATTGATGAGCCCGATCTCTTCTCCTGAAGCGGGCAAGGTCGTCCATCTGACCGTGCAGCGCGCGGGCGTTACGGATCCTATGCAGATCGATGTGACGGCAATCGCAGCTTCGCGCAAAACTTGGGTGGTTGACGAAGACCCGAGCGCATCGATGCCAACGGTTGCGTTGCGAAAGTCGTGGCTAACCCCGCCTGCCGGTTGGATGCCACCCAGTCAGTAATCGGTGGGTGATCGGTGATCTGCTGTCGGTGGCTTCCGATAACAGATCACTGATTACTTATTACTGAACTCGATCACATGTGATCAATGATGTTCTGACCGAACTCAGAGCACTTGATTTCAGTGGCACCCTTCATGAGTCGCGCGAAATCGTATGTGACCTTCTTCGAAGCAATCGCGCCTTCCACGCCCTTAATGATCATGTCCGCGACTTCCGTCCAGCCCATGTAGCGGAACATCATTTCGCCGCTGAGGATCACGGATGACGGATTCACCTTGTCGAGATCGGCATACTTCGGCGCCGTGCCATGCGTGGCCTCAAAAATCGCGTGACCAGTTGAATAGTTGACGTTTCCGCCCGGAGCAATTCCGATTCCACCGACCTGCGCGGCGAGGGCATCCGAGATGTAGTCGCCGTTGAGATTTAACGTTGCGATGACGTCGTATTCCTTAGGTCTCAGCAAGATCTGTTGAAGGAACGCATCGGCGATCGCATCCTTGATGATGAGCCCGTGCTTCTCGATGATCTGCCACGGCCCGCCTTCGTAGTCGACCGCGCCGTATTTTTCTTTCGCGACCTGGTAACCCCAATCTCGGAAGCTTCCTTCGGTGAACTTCATGATGTTGCCCTTGTGGACGAGGGTCAGACTCTTTCGCTTATTTGCGATCGCATAGTCGAGGGCGGCTTCCACCAAGCGCGCGGTTCCTTCTTGCGATACGGGTTTGATTCCGTAGCCCGCGGTATCAGGGAAACGAACCTTCTTGAATTTGTCCGGGAAATTAGTCTTCAGGAGCTCGCTGAATTTCTTCGCCTCATCGGTTCCCTCTTGGAATTCGATACCCGCATAAATGTCTTCCGTGTTCTCTCGGAAGATCGTCATGTTCACATTGCCCGGCTCAATCACGGGGCTCGGAACGCCAGTGAACCACCGCACCGGCCTGAGACAAACGTAGAGATCGAGGATCTGCCTGAGCGCAACGTTCAGAGATCGAATGCCGCCGCCGACGGGTGTCGTGAGCGGGCCCTTGATCCCAACGAGATATTCCTTGAACGCATCTAGCGTTTCGTCGGGGAGCCAGTTACCGGTTTGGTTAAAGGCTTTCTCGCCAGCGAGAACTTCTTTCCACTCGATCTTCCGCTTGCCACCGTAGGCTTTTTCAACGGCTGCATCGAAGACGTGGACGCTGGCGCGCCAGATGTCGGGGCCGGTGCCATCGCCTTCAATAAAGGGGAGGATCGGGTCATTGGGGACGCTCAGTCCCTGCGGGGTCATCGTAATCGGGTTCGCCACAGCCACCGAGAATACCAAACCGGCTGCTGGATCACGACTGATACGTGGACTGCGGCCCTTTAGGGATGCCAACCGTGCCATGCGGACTACGGTGCTTTAGCGCCGCTTTTGGCCAAACCCCTTTAGGGGTTTTAAGCCACCTCAAAAATCATCCTCTACATTCACCCCATCAATGGGCAGATTCATGATTGTCTCGGACTGTGCCTTCGTAGCATTCTCTCTGAACCACCGGGCGGAACACCATCGATAGTCTTCGGGCGACGTAACTAGACCGTGTTTCACCGCATTGCGATGCACATACGAGAGGCGAGCCAAATAAGACTTTTGGTAGGTCAGCGCCGAGTCCCGATATTGAAACCAAACCTGACGGCCCTGGATGCCGTCCATGCCATTTAGGCCGTGGGAAGTTCTCCCATGCAAGCGATTCATCAGCTTCGTGATGTCGGGATTCTCGGGGGCGACCCCGACGAAGTGGTAGTGGTTAGTGAAGACAGCCCACGCCTGCACCTTCCATCCGAACAACGTCAACATTTCCAGGAGTTCTCGCTCCAAGTAATCGAGCTTCTCCTCCGTGTTTAACAGCCTTTCCTTGTGCAAGGTGCTCGCAGTCACCATATACGTGCATGGCAGATGAACAAGGTGGGGCGGACTATGCGGCCAATGCTTCATGTTATAAACGGCCACCCAAAGGTGCCCGTATCAAAGCGGCGCTAAAGCGCCGCAGTCCATATTGTCGCACCTACGAAAACTCAATGACCATGTAAACATCCGCCCGCTGATACGCCGATACAAACGGAAACGGCTTCTCGACAAACCCCAATGATTCATACAAAGTCCGCGCCGGCTTCAGAGAAGAGTTCGTCCCGAGAAAGACCTCTTTGATCCCCGCCCGACGCGCGTGATCAAGCACCGCAAGCGCTAACTTCTTCCCCGCGCCTCGTCCTCGCTCCTCCTCGAGAACCCCCATCTTGGCAAGCTCCCACTCGTCGCCGTGTTTCAGCAACGCGCACGTCCCGATGATGCGACCCGATATCCGGTCCCTGGCGAAGTAAATTGCTCCTCCGTCTTCAAGGATCGCTTCAGGATTCTCCAATGCCTCCAGATCAGGCGGCTCAATGGCGAAGTACTTCTCGATCCACGCGCAATTGATCTCATAAAAGTCGGATCGGTACTGCGTTTCAAACGGAATGATCTCGATCCCGTCACTCCACTCTTCTTTGAACCGCTGCAGAAACGACTGACGATCCAGCGCCATCTCGAAACGGTTGAGGGCGTCGACCAGAGGGCGCTCGCTTTCCGCCACCGCGCTCTCCAGAGCGGCACGGATTACCGGCCAAACCTTGGAAGCCTCCTCCGCGAGATTCGCACCCTCGGCGGTCAGTTCGACCAACCTCACACGACCGTCCTTCTTACTCGTCCTCGACTTCACAAGTCCCTTTGCCGCCAACTCCTTCAAGACCTGATTCACCGCCACGTGCGATACGTGGACCAAATCTGCGAGTTGCCCAACCGATAGGGGACTCTCGCGCCGCAGAGCCAGGAACGTTGGAAACCACGTTGGTTTGAAGTCAACGCCAGCGCACTCGTAGATCAACCCGCCCTCGAGCGCGAGCCGATCGAAAATTCGCTTCATTCGGCTTCCCAGAGCCAAGCTGCCCTGATCGACGAGCAAATCATTCATGTAAGCAGTTACGTAACTGGTTACGGATCAGTTTCAAGATATCCTTAAATCGATGATTTGCGGGCACAATCGCAAGCGTGGTTGTATCCTTCTGTCTACTATTTCCGTATAATTCAATCGTGGAGCACGACAGTTCTAAGGCAGGTGGCCTTGAGCACCCTCATTTGCCCATTGAGTGGGAAAGAGTTTTTATGGTCCCCTCTCTCACTAATATTCAGGATTGCTCCGACGTCAGGTTCAAATTGTCTTTTATGTATCCCCTCGTCACTAACTGCAAGTCAAGTGAGGCAGGTGTCTCGAGAGCATTTATGTATCCCTTTCTCAATAATTCAAAAATTCTTAATCTGACCCCTTGACAGCGCAAAATCAGGCGCGTCATAGTAACTACATGTCTACTATTGCAGGAGAGAAAATGAGATTTCAGGATTACATCATCGAGGCCACGAAAGCCCAAGCAAAAGAAGCCTTCAAGTACGCCAAGGCGGTTCCCGCCGACAAGCTGGATTGGAAGCCCTTAGACGCCGGCCGATCGGTGCTCGATCTTTGTCGCGAGATGGCTATGTGCCCCGGCTGGGCATTCGACATCATTGAAGGCGCCGAAGGTCCGAAGTGGGACGAAGAAACGCAAGCTGCGATCAAGAAAGAGCAGGAGCAGTGGACAACCGCGGAGGCGTGCGAGGACGAGTGCAATCGCCGACTAGAGAAGCTATTCGTGCTCTTCAAGTCTCTCCCCGATGAGCGATTAAAGACGACCAAGTGGCTTCCCTTCGATGGCGGTCGAGACTTCACTGTCGAGGAGATGATGGACTACCCACGCTGGAACTTCAATTACCACCTCGGCCAAATCGCATACGTCCAAACCCTCTACGGCGATAAAGACATGCATTGAGAAAAGAATTGCCGGCCCTCGACTTGCACCACGCAAAGCAAGAAGAGGGTCGGTAAGCAACAAGGACCGCAGAATTCATTCTGATCTCGCATGAATCCCTTGCGAGTTGCACTTTGACAACATAGAATATGGCCAGGCGAAATGGGACAGACCGACGACCGTAATGCATCGAATTCCATTTCGTTGAGCGGACTTCTGCATGACGCTCGGCTCATGTCGATTGAGCAGGACCGCGCCGCAGGCAGCTGCCATCTGAATTGCGAATATGGTTTCTTAGATGAAGTTTGGGGCCTAGACGATTCGACAAGTCATTCGTTTACGATGACGTCCGTATCGCGGATCATATTGGCGCCGTACATCGAAGAGGCAAATTCGGAGAAATCTTGGGAGATCTTCGTTGCTCGCGTCAATGACCTGGCGGACGGCGATATTTACGAAGCGGATCTATTTCCGTCGGGCGAGGGTCTGTGCCTGCGGATAGTCATGAGCCTCCGGAGTGGAACCGAGTGGTACAAGATCGACATCATTGGTGAAAATCTGCTGTGCTCTCGGTCCGACGGCTGGACGGGAACGGTCGGTGAAATCGAAGAACGCGCTCGGATTTATTGGGAAAAGACCTACGGAGTTCCGTGGATAAGAGCCTCAATTGACTTGGCGGATCAACCAGCAACTCAGTAATTGAGCTCTCGGTCACTCAGCACTTAAAGCTCCGACTCACTCGTACGAATATTTGCCGTTGTGCGCATCCTCGATGTACTTCGCCAGCAGGTCGACGCTCGCGTCCACGTCGTCACCATGAACGGTCTCGTTGACGGTGTGGATATAGCGTGTCGGGATCGACAGAGTGAACGAAGGAATGCCGCCATGCAGACGTTGGATGCCACCTGCATCCGTGCCACCAAACGGTAGCACTTCCATTTGATACTTAATCTTGTGTTTTTCGGCCAGAGTGCGGAAATGCTCGACGATCTTTGGATGACAGATCAAAGACGAGTCCATGATCTTGATCGCGGTCCCCTCTCCAAGCTTCGTGATGTAATCCATCGGGTCAAGGCCGGGGATATCGTTTGCCAAAGTGACATCGATGGCGATTGCGATATCGGGCGCGATCGCTGATCCGCTCGCGGCGGCGCCGCGAAGCCCGATCTCTTCTTGCACCGTCGCAACGGCGTGCAATTCGACATCATGCTTCTTGGCTTTCTTGACTGCCTCGATCATGACGTAGACCGCAGCTCGATCATCCATACACTTACATGTATAGAGATCGCCCATGCGCTGGAGGGTGCGATTCATCGTCACCATGTCTCCTTGCCGGACTGCCTTCTTTGCCTTGACACCGTCCATGCCGATGTCCACGAAATAGTTGTCAGTCGTGAGAGGCTTGTTCTCATCACCTGGTGCGAGCATGTGCTTAGGCTTCACGCTTGCCATCAGAACGCCGTTCAGCATTCCGTCTTTAGTGTGAACGAAGACTCTCTGGCTCGCCATTTGTCGCGGATCCCAGCCGCCAAGAGGTTGGATGCGGAGATAGCCTTTCTCATCGATGAACTTCACGATGAAGCCGATCTCATCCATATGGGCGGCAAGCATCAGCTTCTTCGGCTTCTTGCCCTTCCCTTCTCTAAAGCAGTGGAGGTTGCCCATGAGGTCGGTTTTCATCTCACAGATTCCCTTCAGTTCCGCGCGGACGATGTCGCGGATCTTGTCTTCTTGGCCCGGGACGCCGTGGGCTTCAGTGAGTTTTCGTAGGAGATCAACGTTCACGAGAGGTGTTTACCCTGTGGCTCAACTGGGGAGTTCCATTGCAGGCAAGAGAGGACACTTCTTGAGGTCGGCCCAGCGTAGAGCCAGTGTCCGGCGTTACAATCAAGGAGCCCATGGTCCTCAAACGCTTTTACAACGAGAAACTGGCTCAGGCCAGTTATTTGGTCGGGTGTCCCGCAGCAGGTGAGGCGCTGATCGTGGACCCAAATCGTGATGTCGACGCCTATGTGAAAGCTGCGGCTGCGGAAGGCATGCGGATCGTCGGGGTGACAGAAACTCACATCCACGCGGATTACCTATCCGGTTCGCGCGAGCTTGCCGTGGTAACAGGTGCACAACTCTATCTATCCGGCGAAGGAGATGAGAATTGGAAGTACGAGTTTGCCGACGACGCAAAGGCGAAATTGATCAAGCAGGGCGATACGATTCGCATCGGCGCGGTGCGAATCGATGTCATCAAGACCGCTGGCCATACGCCTGAACACATCTGCTTCTTAATCACAGACGAAGCGACATCGAAAGAGCCTATGGGCATTTTGAGTGGTGACTTCATCTTCGTCGGCGACGTGGGTCGTCCGGATTTGCTGGAGACCGCAGCGGGCATCAAAGGATCGATGGAGACGGGGGCCCGACAACTATTTGGATCATTGCAAAGTGTTGCCGGTTTGCCCGCGCACATTCTCGTGTGGCCCGGACACGGTGCGGGATCCGCCTGCGGCAAGGCACTCGGTGCGGTACCGGTTTCTTCCTTGGGATATGAGCGGCTAACGAACTGGGGGTTGCGCGCACAAAGCGAGGACTCGTTCGTTCGAGAAGTGCTCTCCGGACAACCCGAGCCTCCGCTTTATTTCGCGGAGATGAAGAGACTGAACAAACAGGGTCCGCCATTGCTCAACGGATTTCGTATTCCACCGCGACGACTAGATGGTCGGGAGCTCGCGCGCTTCATCGAAGCAGGAATGCAAGTCGTCGACCTGCGCGAGACAGATGCATACGTTGCCAAACATATTCCCGGAACGCTGCACATCCCGCAGTATCGAGGCTTCATGACCTGGGCCGGTTCAGTGCTGGACTATGAGACAGACATCCTGCTCATCGCACCGGAAGAGTCGAGCGTTGAAACTGCCATCCGTGAATTAGCGATGATCGGATTGGATCGCGTGGTTGGTTGGTACGGTGAAGATGTCTTCGCAGAATTCGAACGGCCGTCGGGCGGATTGGAAACTATGAAGGAGGTCGACGCATCGTCGGTCGATTCTGCCAACACCGACGTGCTTGTGGTAGATGTGCGCAACAAGAGCGAATGGGATGAGGGTCACGTTCCGAATGCGCAGCATCTTCCCCTGTCTACTCTCATGAGTCGTGCGGACGAGTTGCCCCGAGATAAGAAGCTCTTGGTGCACTGCCAAGGTGGCGTGCGTTCGCCTATCGCAGTGAGCGTACTGCGGAATCTCGGCTTTGCCGATGTGGCGAATGTGCGAGATGGATATGAGGGCTTCGAGGCGCTGAGGACAGGGGCGTTAAGCGCTAAGCATTGAGCGTTGAGCCAAAAGGGCATGGAAACTAACTCGGCATGCGCATCAGCGTGACTTTGGCCGGCCCTTTTCGCGTCTGCTTGATCTCGACGCGATAGTGATCATCGAAATAATTCACGTCTGCGGCGGGTGGGAGAGTGTCTAAGGTCCACACTTGGCGGATCACGCCTTCAAGAATCGCGGTGACAAGAACGCGCTGATCGGTATTCATTTCTTCCGTGGCAAGCTCAGGTAGACCAACCTTTTCCAAACCGCGTGTCTCGGCGATTCCACCCGCGGCGGATCGCGACCAAACCACATCGGTTTGGAAATCTGCGTCCGTCGCGTCGCCAAGCGCGTCCAACTTCTCACCAAACTCTGCTGGCGAATAAAGTTTCTCGGCAACAACGTCGAAGATCACGGACCCGTTGCCCAATTCGGCGATCGCATCGGCGGCATACGCCAAGAATCGCAAATGGCGCATGTCCTTCAATGGCTCTTCAGAAATAAAGCGCACCTTCGCAAAACTCTTGGCACCAGCCAGCCCCTCCAGCATCGGCGCGGTCGGCTCAACATGCTCGCTAAAGAGGTCCGGTCGAAAGACGTGCGCATTTCGAGATCGAAGGACGAGTGCAATGTGCAATCGGACGTCTGAGAAAATCAACGCCTCGTTTTTGCCAACGGGTGTCTTCCCTGCGTTGCGGTGCGGATTGCCCCGGAGCATTCGATGCATCAGCGCATCTTGCGAAGGCATCTCCTCGCCGGGCAGATAAATCCAATATTCGCCATGGGCGAAGAAAGGTCGGGGGCGGCCCTTGCCGAACAATGAGAAACTCGCCGCGCTCAAGAGGGCGGACAAGCAGCCAACGCTCACCGTGAGCGGATTGATCGTGAGGGCCGAGAGCATATTCCGGCTAAGGTCCTTCGCCGCTGATCCATCGGCTCGCCTTTTGGAATTCGTCGTCGGTGAGCAGTGCGTAGCAAACTTCGCAGAGCCCCGACTCGTTCACTCCAATTCGGCGACACAACAGGCACGAATTGATCTTCCGTGCTTTAAGGACGATGTTGCGCTGCGTTAAGGCCCAACCAAGTTGATGCCGGCGAATGCCTTCGGAATTGAGCCGGTCGTCCTCCACCGGCAGATTCTACTTAACTAGCTTCAAAGGCTCTTAGTAGAGTTTCTGCCATCAGCCTCGCGCCTCGACTTGTCATGTGGACGCCATCGGTCGTGATACAGGCGTCTGGTTGGCTCTCTTTCATCTCCGCAAGCCCATCCCAAATGGATTCGTTCATCGGACAGTAGCTCACTCCCTTCTCGGCGGCGATCACCTTCATCGCCTCCACATAAGTGGCAAGAAGTTTGTTCTCCCGCGTTTCAGGAACTTCGCCGATCATAGTCGGTGACACGAGCAAGACCTTCGACCCGATGGCGGCGATTGCATCGATGATAAACGTGAGATCGGAACGGTACTCGTCGATCGGTTCGCCAACTGCGGGGTTGTAGGTCGCGGCGGGCCGATCGTGCTCGTAATCGTAGAAGCCGTGCCACACGTCATTCACCCCGACGCTGACGGTCACGAGATTTGGCCGGTGACGTAGAACATCCCCATCGAGCCGCGCGCGCATGTCCCGTGCCTTGTTACCGCCGACCCCCGCGTTTAAGACTTTGACCCCGGGCAGCTTCGCTGCGCATATGCCGACGTATCCGTAGGGGTCTTCGGTGATGCTGTCGCCAAGGGCGACCCAGGTCTCGCCCGGTGAGATAAGCGGCATTGGTGGAGGGTACTTCAAGCTGGAAGGGCCCGAGGCTCGGGGCTTGGGGCTCAAGGCGTGGGCGTAGGGCTCGAGAGGGATTGGCGCTCTCAAAACTGGCCCGCAGTTACAGGAATCTAACTCGAATGGCCATTTCGTGCTGATATGGGCCCAACGTAGCAAAAATAAGCGTAGCGCAGGGAGGCTGAATCCTGTATATGTAAATAGACTTAAGCGATTCCACTGTCCGCCGAAGTCAAATCGAGATCAAGAAATATGACGCAGCACGTTGAAAGCCTTATGCAGCAAGGCAAATGGAACGAAGCTCTGGCCGAATGTCAAACGCTGATCGAGCAGCAGCCAGTGATTCCGAAGCTTCACGCCTATTTGGGCTTCTGCTACATGAAATTGAACAATTTTGCGGGAGCAGAAGCGGCTTTCCGTAAAGCGATCACGCTTGATCCTAAGTATCTGGACGCTGGCATCAAACTGGCTCAGGTTCTGGATCGGCAGATGAAATACAAAGAAGCCTTGGAAGTGGCCGAGCCATTCCACCACATGCATCCTAACAACCCGGTCTTGACCGCCCTCGTAAACGGCTTGCGACGGCAGGCAGGAGCAGTGGAAGAAGAAAGTTGGCAGAAGAGCGTGAAGGGCGCTTGGCACAACGTGATGCTCTCGCAAGATTAAGGAACCGATTTCTTCGGCCCGTCCGTAACTCCGTTTAGGAGAGGTTATTGCAATATGTCGCTAACTGCGCTTAGAGAGTCGTCGGTTATTTCTGGCCATGATTGGCCCGTGCAAAGTCTGGCGTTCGCCCACAGTACAAATCTGCTTGCGACGGGTGATACCCAGCGACACGTCAAGGTTTGGTACGACGGGAAAGTTCTTCACGAGCTGAATCTTTCCAGCCGCGAAGATAAAGTTAAGCCTACTGAAAGAATCCGGGGACTTGCCTTTTCTCCAACGGGCGACACTCTGTACATTGCTTGTGGTGACACATTGCGAGCGGTGAGTATGACGAGCGGCGAAGTCCGATGGAAATACACGCCACCGAGAAGCTTTGGATTCCTCATCATCTCTCCCGTTTCACTTGCTGTTTCAACTTACGGCGACGTTGCCGTATCAACCGATGCGGGTCGCGTTTTGTTATGGACAGCCGAAGGCGCCCTGAAAGCTCAGTGGTGGGATAACGACAGCCCTCGCCAACTCGCTTTCCTAAATGGAGAGCAATTGATCGGAAGCGATAGCTTCAGTATCTGCACGTGGAAGATATCGACCGGTCGCAAATTGAGTCGACGACGCGTGCAAGAACGAATCTACGGTTTCGCGGCGACATCGGACGCATCGAAGATCGTGCTGCGATCGATCCATGACATTCAAGTTTGGGACGTCGTGGCCGATGTGATGCTCGCACAGTATGGCGTTCCCTATGGCGCACCACTCGTTTCCATTTCGGATCAAGATCGTGTGGCGGTCGCCGGCGTACACGAGGTTGTCGTTCACACGCCCGGCCGAGAGTCGATAACCATTCCACTGAGCGATGCAAGTGTTCGCTCTCTCAAGATCGCTACGGATGGCAGCTTTGTGACGGCGGGTTGTTCTGATGGAACGATTCGCACGTGGAATCTCTCTTAATTCACAAGAGCCTCGCACGATTTGGCTTGCGTAAGAGGTCGTCTTGATATACCTTGCCGTTTACCCCTTCCCTCCCGAGTCCAGCGCATCCTCATCCGGTGCAGACGCTCGCGTTTAACGCGAGCGGCGACATGTTGGTGACTGGTGACACGGAGCGATATCTTCGCGCATGGTTTCGATCGCAGCTAGTTTTCGAAGCTGACGTGCGAGCACTGTCCGACAAAGTGCGACCGCTTGATCGTATCCGGGCCATTGAGTTTTCGTCCGACGCTAAGAAACTGTACGTTGCCACCGGAGACACGCTTCGTGCCTTTGATCTTGTTTCTCGAACGGAGGCATGGCGCTACATTCCGCCAAGGTCTTTTGGCTTTTTGATCGTGTCCCCCGTTGCGGCAGCGGTTTCGCCCGGCGGAAAGCTGCTGGTTGCGACTGATTTTGGAAATGTAAAGGTGCTTGATGAAAAGGGACAATCCCTTGGACATTGGTATCACAACGACGCTCCACGATATTTCTCGTTCTTATTGAATGGCACCGAGATCGTTGGCGCTGACGGATTTAGCGTGAGTGTTTTCGAAGCGTATTCAGGGCGTCGGCTCCGATGGGTTAGGACTCGGGAGCGCATTTACGGAATGGCGTATGCGCCGTTTCAGGGGATCGTCGCGGTGCGAAACCTGCACTACATCGAGCTGCTCGACGTGGAGACTCTGATGACCCTGGAGCGCATCCCGGCCCCGACGGGTTTGCCTCTGGTCGCCTTTTCGCCAAACGGGGGCTTGTTGGCTGCGGGCGGCAAGGAAGAGGTGATGCTGATCGACATGAACACCAAGAAGAGCGAGTTGCTCCCAGTGGTCGGGGCGAGAGTTCTCACCCTGACCTTTCATCCAGGGGGCTCGACCCTGGCGGCGGGGTGTTCTGACGGCGTGGTGAGGTTCTGGGACGTGTTTTCCGGTGCCTCGGTTATATAAGGGCCGGCCCAGGCCCGCAGGCTCAAACTGGTATCCTCTACGTCTTCACGCGCTCGTAGCTCAGTGGATAGAGCATCAGCTTGCGGAGCTGGGGGTCGGAGGTTCGAGTCCTCTCGAGCGCGCCCACTCAATCGAGAATCTGTGATCTCGGATCTCGAATCTTGAAATCGACCGGATTTGCCCTTAAGATCGCGAGGGTAAATACCGACTTTAATTGAAGCTGTTCAGCTTCCCCCGAAAAATGCCGTGGAGAACCGGCAATCCGACTTGCCCGCTAGTATGGGTAAGGTGGCATAACGGGAGCTAGGGACGGCCTCCGAGGTTTTCAGGATGAACAGTGTTTGCTTTGCAGCTTTGGCAATGGTGATGGTGGGACTAGCTCCCAGCCCTTCCGCAGATAACGGCAAGCACTTGGCGGCTGCTACGAAGCCCGCTCCTGCTATCTCTTTCAGCGCTCCTGCAGATGAGTCCAGCGTTACCGCGACCATCCCAGTCCGAGCCACCGCCTCCGATGTCGAGATCAAGGGCGTTACCTTCCTGGTCGACGGAGTCGAAGTCTCCAAGGCAGCCGGCCCAGCCGGTACGTTCAAGTGGGATACAACCAAATTTGGCGACGGCTGGCACACGTTGACTGCAGTGGCCAAGGATGCGAGCGGCAAGGCGACCGAAGCCGACGTCGCCGTCATGGTCCACAACTTTGTCGACAAGTCAGCTCCCAAGGTCGCGATCACGTGGCCGATGGATGGCGATGCGAAGTCAGCCTGGAAGACGACACGAGTTCACACGAGCGACAACATCGCGGTGACTTCGGTTGAGACTTATTTAGACGGGAAGCTCGTGGCTTCCTCCAATACAGCGCCGTTCGACATGAAGTGGAAGTGGAACAAGCTTGCCAAGGGCAACCACACGCTTCAAGTGAAGGCGTATGACTCGGCGGGCAATTCAAGCGCGTCGTCCGTCGTTACGATTGCAAAGTAGCCCCACGCTGTTGGGTGTTCGGTATTCGGCTTCCTTCCTCCACGTTAGTTCGACGCTAGCAGGCGGACAGCCCCCCAAACTGGGCCCTGGAACCTCCTTACCCCCGCAGGGTATCCTATACCTGTGTCGGGACTTGCAAGTCGCATCAATATGGACAAGGTCGGCGCTGTTGCGAGCGCCGTTTGCGCGGTCCATTGCCTGCTCACTGGAGTCGCGCTCGGCCTTCTCTCGGTTGCGGGTTTAGGGTTTGTTGGGAGCCTCTGGACGGATGTCGTGTTCCTCGTGCTCGTATTGAGCGTCGGGGCGACCGCGATCGTGCACGGGATTCGAAAACATCACTCAGCCATTCCTGCCGCGATCTTTGTGACGGGGCTGTTGATGTTCTTGATCGGCCACTTCGCCTTCGGCCATTCGCATACCGAAGCTGCGGCTGAGCCATGGGGTCCGGTGAGAATTGCGCAGGTCGCTTTATCGGTTCTGGGCGGACTTTGCATCGTGCTCTTCCATGTGGTCAACTGGAAGATGCAGAAGAACTGTGGCTGCGAGCACTGCAGCACCGGTCACTAATTTCTTAGCGCGCCGTCCGCACACTCTGCGGGATCCAACCATATTCCGAATACAAACGGCGCGCTCGTTCAAACTGCGTCTTTGCAAGGTCTCGGTCGCCGCGCATTTTGTAGGCACGACCAAGCACATAGACGGCGAGTGGATTGTTCGGACACTCTCGTACGCTTGCCTCCAAGAATGTGATCGATGTAGCGAGGCCGCTAGCGTTTGACGTCTTGTCCATCACACCGTGATCTGCCCTTTCCGCGCGGTAGTAATCGAATTGTGAATTAAGAAACGCATTGTCTAAGATGTCGATCCGGCTTCCCGAAATTTTTTGGTGCGATGCTTCTTCCACATAACCTTTGATCACTCCGGGCTTGTCTGCGTGATAGATGGGATCCACGTACAGGTAGCCGCCTTTCGGCTTTCGAACAAAGATGCCGCGATGCTCTACGAATGGGGAGCGACTCGAACAATCGACAAGCACATCCGTTCCATCGCTTAGTCGCAACATGGCGACGTTGTGTCCGTTATTGCTTAACTCGCCATCCGGTTTGCGATATATCATAACGATTCCGGACTGCAATCCTGCACTTTGCAAGAGGCTGGAGGTGAGCGTGGATTGAAGCAGGCATTGGCGCTTGCCGTGGCGCTCCGCTTCCGCGAACTCATAGCCTCTTTCCAGGCTGAAAACGGGGAGCATTTTTCGCACGATGCCGTGGATGGAACTCGCCAATTGCATCTCTGCCACGACGCGATCGTTTCCCGTTAGTGATTCGATGTGGGTGCGATTGCCTGAGAGGAAATCGTTAGCACTTGATCCGGCAACCTTCCTGAAGGTTTCGTCGAACCATCGATAGAAATCATGCGGATCGCCGCTGTTAACTCGATAGGAATCGCTCACGAATTTATCGAACGCAGGTGAGCGAAAAGCAAATCCGACAGCGGCTTTGTTCGATCGGTCCGTGTGGGGGGCAGGAGTGAGTCCAAAAGAGAAGATCGTAAAGCCGATGACTGCAGACCGGAGCAGCATACGAAACAAAGACGTCCCAACCTTCGCAGTTGGGACGTCTTTCTTGTTTCGCTAACGAATCGCTCTACGCGAGGGCCATCGGCATGATGACGCAGTAGTAGCTGTTCGACTCATCGTCAGCTGGCTTGAAGACTGCGGGGCGCGACGATTCGGTCATTTCGATACGGACGCCTTGGCCGCCAATTTGCGACAGTGCGTCTTGAACGTACTTGCCGTTGAATGCGATATCGACGTCGCCATTTTGCGCGATCATCGATACTTCCTCTTTCGCTTCGCCCTTCTCTTCGCTGCGCGCGCTGATGAGGATCTGATCGCCCTGACCCTTGAACTTAACGCGGTTTGCGTTGTCCTTGGCGAGGATCATCGTTCGCTTGACCTTCTCGAAAAGCTGATCGACTTCGACACTCCAAATGCGGGTGGCTTCCGTCGGGACGACGCGCTCCCAATTCGGATAGGCGCCGTTTAGGAGTTGCGAGATGACCTTGGCGCCGCCGGCTTCCACGCCCACTCGGCCGTTGCCGAATTTCAAAGTGATCGCATCGTCGTCGCCCAAGGGGAGAGATCGGATGGCGCGAAGGGCTCGCTCAGGGACCACCGCATTCACTTCTGAGCCACTGCCCGGTCGATCGAGCTTACGAACGGCAAGTCGGTGGGTGTCGGTGGCAACGAGAGTCAAGGTCTGGCCATCGTATCGGAAGAGGACGCCCGTCAAAACTTGGCGATGGGTGTCCTGGGAGACGGCGAAGATAACTGAGTCGACTGCCTTCTTGAGCTCGCCGAACGGCAGGGTCAATTCGGCCTCCGCGGTGATATCCGGAGCTTCTGGGAAATCGGCCGCGTCAAGCGTCTGGAGACGGTACTCGGAGGCTCCTTGCTGGAGGAGGGCGCCGTGGCCGTTCAGGGTCTTAAGCTCGACATCGCCGTCCGGCATGGAGGCGACGAGCTCGTTCAGAAGCTTGGCCTGGAGGCAGATCGAACCGCCTTCGTGGACCATGCAGGGAACGTTGCGTTCAACCCACATTTCACCATCGCAACCCATCACCTTGATCCCTGCGGTCTCCGCGTCGATGCGGAGGTTCTGCAAAATGCTGATCGAGGTACGCGTGCTGGAGGCCGCGGCGGCCATTGTTACCGCGTCATAAAGCTCCCTTCTGGGGCAATCAAGTTTCAATTCACTCACCGGCGTCTTTTATCCTTGTATGGGTAAGTAGTATTGCAGGTGTAGGGGGGTCGAATTCACCTGCTGTAGTTCAACTCCGCGGGCATAAACCTTCATTAATATGCGCTGATAGGACTCTTCAGTGAATTCCACGTCATCCATGGAATTGTGAAGCGCATCCACCGTCGTTCGGAGGGTCAACATGTCATGTGCCAGCTTCGAATCTTGCGAAGCAGCAGCCTCCATATCAGCTTCCATTTCGGAAGGTAACTCGCGGCCCGCGTACAAATCGACTAATTTGCTATATAGTTCGTTCTTCATTTCCTCTCCCAACTGCCGCCGAGCTTGTCGCGCAGAGCGCGACGGCCGCGGTACAGCCGTGACTTGAGAGCAGGGACACTGATTTTAAGCATGTCCGCCGCTTCTTTGGCCGCCATGTCCTCTAGGTCGCAGAGAACTAACGGCTCACGATATTCGATTGGTAAATCATCAAGCGCTTGTTGGACGGTAACCCGCAGCGTTGCCCGGTCTTCCGATCCCCCGTATTGTGCGTCGAGGGGTAGCTCCATGAGCTTGTGTTGCCGGAGTTTGTCGATGCAAAGGTTGCGTGCGATCCGGAACAACCAGGTTCGGAACGCACCGTCCGCGCGCAGCTCGCCTGAGCGGCGCAGCACGCGCAAGAAGGTTTCAGCGGTCGCGTCTTCCGCGTCCGCCCGGTTGCCAAGCATGCGGTAGGTGTAGCGGAATATCCGCTCCCCATAGAGCTCATAGAGGCCGCCAAGCGCCTTAGAATCCCCGTTCGCCAGGGCCGTAAGCCACTTCTTTTCAGCCAGTGAGTCTCGCAATGCGTCATTAGGCATGGGAAAGGACGTGCGCACTCCGCGGATGGGTGCGCAATAAAGGAGTTTAACATTGTGGCGAGAGGGTACGTGAGTTCAAAAACCCCCGACTTGTCCACATCTTGCGTGATGTTTCATCAAAGTGGAACCTGCGTAATCCACAATGCATTTCAGCAATAACCATGATAGGCCCAATCGCACTCGCTCTTTTGCTCCACGGACCACAGGAAATCAGCCTCACCATGGCGATAAAACGCCCGTCGGCCGCTGAGTTCGTCGCACCTCCGGGGACATGGATCCAACACCCGGTGACCTTGAAGAGCCTCAAGGGCAAAGTTGTGCTCGTCGATTTCTGGGCTTACACGTGCGTGAATTGCATCCGCACCTTCCCTTACATCAAGGAGTGGTACAAGCGCTATCACGACAAGGGGGTCGAGATCGTGGCGATCCACCGCCCCGAGTTCGAGTTCGAGGGCCAGCCGGCGAATGTGAAAAACGCGGTCAAACGCTTTGGATTCACATTCCCCGTCCTCAACGATCCCGTCGGCGCCAACTGGGATCGCTATGCTGTGACGGCTTGGCCGACCAAGATACTGCTGGACGGCACGGGGCAGCCAGTGGCTAGACACGAGGGCGAGGGCAGCTACGGCGAGATGGAGACGCAAATCCAGCTCCAGCTTGCGAAGCTTCACCCAGGGATGAAGTTTCCAAAGATCATGGAACCGGTGCGACCGACCGATGCAGTGGGAGCCAGATGCCAGCCGATGAGTCTAGAGGTTTACGCAGCGGGAACGGTGCTACGGAAACAGAACGGAGGCGTCCGTGATCAAAAGAAGAACTTTCAATATCCTGCTGCTCGCCATGGCGGCCTGTTCTTTTCCGGCTCATGGACTCCGAAGAGATCGTTCGTTCTTTCAAATGGCGGTTCGGCCCTAATGAGTTACATGGCGAAGGACGTTGATGCCGTTCTTCGTCCAAGCGCTGGTCCCATTCTCGTTGAGGTTTATCAGGATGGCAAGCCTGCTGATCCCAAGGACTTGGGCGACGATGTGAAGATGATCAACGGTGTGCCGACGATGAAGGTCCAGGAGCCGCGTATGTATTCGATCATCAAGAACCAGAAATGGGGAATTCGCGAAGTGGAGCTGAGACCAAAGAGTCCAGGGCTGCAACTTTACACATTCACCTTTGGCACGGAGTGCCGTCCGATCGCTCGGAAAAAATAGATGATCTCATTGCTGGCGGCAACTCTTGCATTGTCGGGCCAGAAAGCCGTCGTGTTCCGCGAATTGATCGCGAAGCCTGGCCGGTGGATTCAGAAACCAACTTCGCTCAAGGCATTGCATGGGCACGTTGTGTTGCTTGACTTCTGGACGTATTCGTGCGTCAACTGCGTTCGCACATTTCCCTATTTGAAGGAATGGTATCGACGGTATCACAAGAATGGCTTTGAGATCGTTGGAATACACAGGCCCGAGTTCGACTTCGAACGCGATCCCGCTAACGTAACGGCGGCAGTCAAACGGTTTGGATTTAACTGGCCGATTCTTAGTGACCCACAACGGGAGAATTGGGATCTGTACGGAGTCTTCGGATGGCCGACGAAAATTCTGATCGACGGCGAAGGACACCAAACGCTTTTTCGAGTGGGTGAAGGAAACGACCTCTTGTTCGAGCAGGAGATTCAGAAGGAATTGCGCAAGCTGCATCCTGGAATCAATCTTCCCCAATTGATGTCGCCCGTGCGAGCGACCGATAAACCTGGCGCGATCTGCCGACCTGTGACGGCCGAGCTTTACACTTCGATCAAGGGTCTTCCGCTCAAGAGAGTTTGCTATACGTCGGCTGATATTGGCGCGAAGAAATTCTTCTCGTATCCCGCCCATCTCGGCGAAGATGTTGCTTACCTTTCGGGCGATTGGACGCCGATGAAGCATTCTCTGGCAGCCAACGGAAACGGATCCAATCTGAAACTTCGATACATGGCGAAAGAAGTGAATGCGGTCTTCGTTTCAGATCACCCAGTTCGTGTCGAGATTTATCAGAACGGAAAACCAGCAGCGCCTGCAGACTTCGGCAGCGATGTTCAAGTGCTCAAAGGCGTTCCCACGGCAACTGTGAATGGACCGCGCATGTATTCCCTTCTTAAGAATCACACATGGACGCACGGTGAGCTTGAATTGAGGGTGAAGGAAGCCGGACTTCAACTCTACGAGTTCTCGTTTTCGACCGACTGCGTGACTCCAGTCAAGTAAGGCGACGGAGATCGACGTTCGTTTCGCAACAAAATCGAACGTAACGCCCCCTGCCCGTCACACATCCCATATGCGACCGTACGGTCGAGGTGATCGGATGTATTGGAGAGCAATGATCCTCGTGCCAGTGATTGGCACGATGGCGTTTTGGAGCGGTGGCCAAGTGGAACGCCATGGTAGCCCACACACTGGCATGGCGACTTCGCGCCAAACCGACGGAGTTGCGGATCCCGGTCAACTCACGATTCAACGCAAAGACGGAACGTACGGACAACTCTGCCCGCTCACGAGGACAAGCGTTAAAGCGGACGTAGCCGGATTCGGCGCGCACGTGTCCGTAACCCAGGTGTTTCACAACCCAACGCGTGAATCGATCGAGGCAATCTATACTTTTCCGCTTCCCAATAATGCGGCGGTCGATCACATGACGATGCGAATCGGAAATCGAGTGATCGAAGGGCGAATCAAGGAAAAGAATGAGGCGCGACGCATCTATGAGGTCGCGAAGAATCAGGGACAGGCGGCGGCGCTTCTCGACCAAGAGCGGCCAAACATCTTCACTCAACGTGTGGCAAACATCACTCCAGGCGCAGAAGTCGATATCGAGATCCAATATGTGCAAACCCTAAAGTATCAGGGTGGGTCATTCGAATTCAATTTCCCAATGACAGTTGGCCCGCGATTTCTGGGCAACGCACCCGATCCGCATAAGATTTCTCCGCCGATTGCACGGCCAGGCACGCGAACGGGTGCGAACATCGACCTCTCGGTCAACATCGACGCTGGCGCGCCAGTCGAATCCATGAAGTCGGTCCTCCATCAAATTACGACTACTCAAGTCGATAAGAGCCACTACAAAGTGATCTTGACTAAGGAAGATGAAATACCGAATCGCGACTTCATTCTTCGTTATCAGGTTGCAAAGAATTCTTTGTCCGACGTTTTCGTGGGTCATATGGATGCGGAGCGTGGAGGCTTCTTTGGACTCGCAGTTCTCCCCCCGATGACGATCACGCCCGAGGACGTGACTCCGCGTGAGTTCATATTCGTCATTGACCGAAGCGGGAGCCAGCAGGGTTTTCCGATTGAGAAGTCGCGGGAGTTGGCCCTAAAGCTCGTGGATACGATGCGAGCCAAGGACACCTTCAATATCATTAGCTTCGCCGATGATACGACGACACTTTGGCCAGCGCCACGGCCGAATACTCCGTCGAATCTCGAAGCGGCAAAAACTTTCTTGAAGGGTGTTCAAGCTGGAGGCGGAACGCAACTGCGCGAAGGGCTGCTTGCAAGCCTTAATCAGAAGCGCGATCCGGAGAAGCTCCGAATCATCGTGTTCAACACGGATGGCTTCATCGGCGACGAGAGTCAGGTGCTCGATACGATTCAAAAGAATCGCAGCAACGTGCGGCTGTTCACTTTCGGAATCGGTAACTCGGTCAATCGCTACCTAATTGACGCGATGAGCGCGGAGGGACGAGGCGAAGCTGAGTACGTGACACTGTCGGAAGAAGCTGACGGAGCAGTTCAGCGATTCGTTAAGCGAATGCGAACGCCGGTGTTGACAGATGTTTCGGTAAAGATTAACGGCCAGAAGGTTTCGGAAGTCGAGCCTCCGTATGCCCCAGACGTTTTTGATCAGAGTCCGGTTTACGTGTTTGGTCGCTACCAAACACCAGGACCCGCAACGGTCACGATATCAGGAAACCACGGTGGCGAACCATGGTCGAAGACGATGCATGTGACTCTACCGATGGTGGATAGACATCCGCAGATCATGAGCATGTGGGCGCGCAACCGCGTCGATTCGTTGACTCGAGAGAATTACACCGGGCAATTTAGCGATAACGGGAAGGACTTGCGAGCGGCGATCACGGATGCCGCTTTGGAGTTCGGAATCATGTCGGACTACACGTCGTTTGTGGCGGTTGAAGATCGCATCGTCAACATTGGCGGACGACAGCGACGTGTGCATGTCCCAATTGAAATGGCCGACGGCGTGAGTTTAGGAAACGACAAAGAAGACCTTATGAGCATAAAGGTATCTTCTGCCGCCATGCTCGCGGTTCCAGCACAAAGTGGCAGTGCGGGAGGCGGGGGCGGTGGCGCCGGAATCGTGGCAGGTAGGACGAATGCACCGGCGGGCGTGATAAGTGGCGGCGGTCGCAGCAAAGGACTGAACGGCATGCAACTTCAAAAGCAGAGGGTGAGCGATAAGCGAGCAGAGCCACCGAAGCCCAAACCAGAGGACAAGCTTGCCAAGAAGCTGCGCACTGCGAAAGGCAAAGTCGAAGTCCAAATCTGGCTTTCGTCGATGACACCAGCCGACCTCGAAGCTTTGAAGAAGGCAGGAGCGACGATCGAAGACAAAGACGCGAAGCTAGTCGTAGTGTTCGCGACGGCGGATGCTGCGAAGTTGCTTGAAATCGCAAAGCTTGAAATCGTTCAGAGGATAGAACCGCTGGAGGATTAATGAAATAGCCTCCATACGTGGTGTCCCACGTATGGAGGCATCTACATTGCGAGATCAATACTGAATCGTCACGTAGCCGGTTCGCTTGATCTCTTTGTTGCCGATCTTCGCAGTTAGATCGAATGGGTACGTGCCCACTGCATTCGGTGGCACGCTCATTTCCAAGACACGGCGCACGGTCTGTGTCTTGTAAAGCACGAACGGCTTGTCATTTCCAGTGAGGATGGTGAATCCGGTCGGAGGCGACATGTGGAACGTGCCTTGATACTTGTCCTGCGAGTTTGATCGGAGATAGACGGTCACTTTCAAGAGAGTGCTCTTGTTCTTCTGCGATTGCCCAGGCGGAACAAGTTCGATATCCATCGGCGGTGCAACGCGATAGCTCGCCTGTCCCATCGACGTTGCGCCATCCTTCGACACGATCACGCACCGGGCAACGCGATATCCTTCGGCTGCTCCGTCTTGAACCTTCGTTCCGTAATCGACGAATGCACGACCTTTTCTATCTGGCTTTGGAAATGGCACTTCCATCGAGTTCGTCAGCTCTTTTGTAAAGCCCTCAGACCGCATTGCGATCCTCTGAAACTCGGTTGCGCTGTCTCCCTTAAACGTGTAGCGAAGATTAAGTTTGCTGCCGGGTGAAACGTACTGTCCTTCGCCCTGCGGCTCCCACATCACTCCGCCAGGAAGACCAGTCGATCGTTTGTAACCGAGCTTGATCTGCTCGATCGCGCGAGGAACATAAGAGGCTGCTTCAGTAGATCCGACCGGAATCGCGTCGACGCGCGCGCCGATCCGACCGGGTCCATCAAGAAAATATCCGGTGCCCGGATCGTTAAGGACAACCTCGGCAGTCCAAGTCTTCCCGTCTTCAGAAACGGAGCCCGCTGTGATCGCGGCGATTGAAATTCCTGGGACATCGATCCACTTCGGACCGTTCTTGTTGTCCGCATCCAGAACCCTTCCCTTCACTTGAATGCCGGCTTCGGTGCGTCGCAGTCTGATTTCGACATTATCGCGACCGACGAGCCATCCGTTGTTCTTCAGATCGAAACTGTAAATGACCTCATCTTCGATAGGCGCCTTGGCGGCGAGATACATCTTGCCCGGCTCCCATTGGAAGTAGGTATCGAGATCTCCAGACTGGACGAATGGATCCCACTCCTCGGAGTCGATGGTGCCATCGAGTTTGGGCGTGAGGGCCAGCCGCGTTGTATCCGCGATGTCTTCCTTCGTGATGAAAGGCTGCGGCGCATCGGCCGGGGTTTGTTGATGACCGACGGTCAGACCGGCAAGGGCGAGTAATAGCAGTTGCGCCATGGCTCAACCATGAGCCATTACAATTACCAGGCGCGACGGTGCTTATTGCCAAGTTCGGCGCATAGGAGCTTGCTTCTTTCGAAGGGGCGCCTCCGTCTCAGACTCTTGCAAAAAAAAGAATGGCCCGAGCCATTTGCTCGGGCCATTCTTCGTTTTATGTTAGCTCAGCCGTTGCGGTGCTGGCGGATGAACGCGGGGATGTCGAGATCGCTCTCGTCATAGACCGCAGACGGATCAACCTGCTGGCCGCGTTGGGCAGCCACTCGAGCAGGGGCGTTGGCCGTGACCACCGCTTGCGAAGCGACCGGCATGGAGAACGTCGCATCGGCAACCTTTCTTCCCTCTGGCGTGTAGGGGTTGAAGCCGGTTGCGAGGACGGTAACTCGGACGGTGCCATCCATCTCTGGATCCACGACGGTTCCGAAGAAGATGTTTGCTTCGTCGGCGTCGCAGAGCTCAGCGATGTACTGCATCGCTTCGTTGGCTTCCGTCAGGGTGAGGTCTTCTCCGCTCGTGACGTTGACCAACAGGCCCTTGGCGCCGTGGATGGTCTGTTCGAGGAGTGGAGAGGCAACGGCGGACTGCGCGGCCTGGAGAGCACGCTGATCGCCTACGCCGTAGCCGATGCCCATCAGGGCAGGGCCGGCGTTCGTCATGACCGCACGGACGTCTGCGAAGTCAACGTTGATCTGACCGGGGATAGTGATGATGTCTGAGATGCCTTGCACGCCCTGTCGGAGGACGTCGTCCGCGACGCGGAACGCATCGACGAGTGTCGTCTTGCGCTCAACGACGCCGAGGAGCTTATCGTTGGGAATCGTGATAACGGTGTCAACACGGCCGCGCATGGAGCTGATGCCCTGCTCCGCGAGGCGCGCGCGTCGTGGTCCTTCAAACGTGAAGGGTCGGGTGACCACAGCGACGGTCAATGCGCCGATCTCGCGAGCGAGGTCAGCGATGACGGGTGCTGCGCCCGTTCCCGTGCCACCGCCCATACCGGCGGTGACGAAGACCATGTCGGATCCTTCGAGAGCTTTGCGAACATCGTTCTTGCTCTCCTCAGCCGCCGCCTTACCGACTTCAGGGTTACCGCCAGCGCCCAGACCGCGAGTAAGGTTCAGACCAAGCTGCACCTTCTTCGCTGCTGGACTTCTGTCCAACGCCTGGATGTCGGTGTTCATGGAGATGAACTCCACGCCCTTGATGCCGCTTTCAATCATACGGTTGACGGCATTTGATCCGCCTCCGCCTACGCCTATAACTCTAATTACCGCTTCTGTGCTCACAGTACTCCCACCCCGGTTCCGTCCGTATCAGGATTAGACCTTAAATTGTGATAGCTAATCTGCATCTTTGACACTGCTTGGAATTGCTGCCCTCATAGCATAGTTGCCCGCTACGTTATTTTGCTGCGAATTCTTCCACCGCTTTTCCAGACGGAGTAGTGTGCCCGTTTGATGTAAGTCTTGTGGGACAGTGTTGAGCGCAATACGCAAATCACAGCAGAAAAGGTGCGTCAAAAGAGCCAAGCGCTCAGAGTTGAGCCTTCAGGTTGTTCAAACCAGCCTGTGGAAAACCTTTTCGAGAATCACACTTGTTGCTTTCCGAGGCTGCTCCAAAAAGTGCGAATGCGATCTTTCCAGTTTCCGCTTTCGGCCGGAGCGAGCTCATCATCTGCGAATTGGACGGCGAAACGTGCAAGTCCCATTGCGGTGGCCATACTCGCGGCATTCATCGATTCCGCATGAGGTCCCTCGATTTGGGGGACGCCCGTGCGAATGCGAACGTGCTTGATCATGTCGCCGAAAAGTTTTTCGGTCCCGGGGAGTTGGCTGCCGCCTCCCGTCAAGACGATGCCACCGGGAAGCATGCCGGTCATGCCACTCTTTTCGATCTGCTGCTTGACCATCATGGCCAGCTCTCGCATGCGGCTCTCGATGATCTCGACAAGGACGCGGCGCTGGAGAGGGCGCTGTTGGGTGTGTCCCAGCTGCATAACGCTGATGCTTTCCGTTTCGGGCACGAGTTTCGGCACCGCGTTTCCGGATTCGAGTTTCAGGCGCTCTGCCTCTTCTGGCGTGGTTTTGAGCAACTTGCTCAGGTCAGACGTGACCAAAACGCCTGCGACGGGAATCGTGGCGCTGAAAGCGATCGATCCGCCCGTGAAGACGCCGATATCGGTGGTCCCCCCTCCGATATCGACAACTACAGCCCCTAAATCTAGCTCTTCCTCGGTCAGAACCGCGAGACCGGAAGCCAGAGGCTGCAGGACCATCTGCTCCACCCGCTTCCCCGCCATGGCGACGGCTTTCTCAATGTTCTGGATGTGGGTGGTCTGGCCGGTGACGATATAGGTCACGACTTCCAGTTTGCTTCCGCTCATGCCGATGGGCTGGCGGATACCGCGTTGGCCGTCGATTCGGAATTCGCGGGGGAGAGCCTGGATCTGTTCGCGGTCGGGCGAAATCATTAACTGCCGGCTGTGATTGATAACCTGAAGAACGTCTTCTCGCTGGATCGTGCGCGAGCGCGGATAGATCGGCACGAAGCCTTGGGCATTGACCCCTTCGACGTGGGTACCGCTGATCCCGACCACGAGAGACTGGATTTCCTCGCCAGCCATTTGTTGGACCCGGCGGACAACTTCATCGATGGCCGAAGCGGCCGCGTCGAGGTCGTTGACAATTCCACGTTTCAGCCCTTTGCACTCGGCTGTGGCAAAGCCTCGGATTTCTAATCCATTAGCGCCGTCCGTTTCGGCGGCAAGACAAACGGCTTTAGTGGATCCGAGATCTAAGATGCTGACCAAATTGCTGCTTCCCCTCATGGAGCGGTGTCGACCTGAATCTGCGATTGTAGCCCGGGCTGCGACGCTGGCTGGGCGAGCTCCTGCTGTAGACGCCTTCTTTCGCGGGCGTCCTGCCATTTTGTCAGAAGGAAGCGCCGAATGAGACTCAAGTTTGTAAAGATACGGGCGCCGAGGACAAGAGCTACCGCAAGACTTAGGTTCACACCGATCTTATCGCCGAGCCAAGCGAGAAAGAAAGCGATGAGAATATTGGAGACAAAGCCGGTCAGAAAGACGTCGGAATGAAACTTCGCCTCGAGCCCGCTCCGAATGCCACCAAGGAGTGTGTCGAGACCAGCAAGGCAAGCAACGCTCAGATAAAGCGTGACGATGGGATCGTGGATCGGCACCACGACGAAGTAGGCGATGACCGCCCCAACAAGCATCGCAAGGATCGGAAGAAGAATCACTTGTTGCTCAGTACTGGCTTCGCGTATCGCCTTGTTGTCGGGCCGGAATATGCCGGCAGCGTCATATCTTTCTCTGCTTCTATATTTATCATCCTTGGGTCAACTTCACGGAGTTGCTCCACAACTCCGCCGGGCATCTTCATTCCGCCCATGAGGGTGTCGGGATCGCCGATCGCGCGAATCTTGATCGGTGATGCGATGCGCTCTGCATCGATTAAGACTGTGGGACCGACACATCGGACGCTCGAAGTTCCTACATATCGCAGATTATTAATGGAGATCGCTTCCGCGCCGGCGGCGTAGAGTTCGTTCACAACGCGGAGGATGTCCTGGTCGTGAATGATGCGCTCCTGATCGAGAAGCCCATTGTCCTGGGAGGCGTCGCCCGATTTGCCAGGTTGTTTGTCGGCATCAGATGACGCGTCGCTCAATGTAACCAGCACACCCGGACCTTCCAGTTGCGTAAGTCCCGCGAAATTCTTTGCCTCTTGCAATCCTTCGTTCAAGACCTTCGTGGCTGTCGCCTCGGAACGTTGGGCGGCGAGAAGATTTTGATACTTTGTGTTTTGCGCTCGCAGGTTATTGATCTCGACACCCTGCTCTTTGATCTGCTGTTGCTGTTGAGCATCACTACCCGGCTGGAGGGCGGCAAGGCGATCCCGTTGATCGGGATCCAGTAGGCGCAGGCGCGATTGAGAACCGACATGGCTGACCATGACGATCATGAAACCGAGGACCAAGCTCAGAGCGGACACGGGGAGCACCCATGCCTGGTTATTCGAGATGCGTGAAGCGAATGGATTCATCTATTTGGCTGTTCGACCGATGAGGGCTGGACGCGCGGGATCCACTAACGAGAGGCTGCGAAGCTTGGTCAAGAACGCCGGGTCTTCCTCCAGCATTCTCCCGAGCTTTCTCAGCTTTTCGTCGATCTGATCCGTACCCCCCAAATCAATCTTATAACCTCCCTCTCCATCTATTGTTAGACGACCGGTGGTGTCGACATGGATGACGTCCGCCTTTAACTGTTCAAAAGAATTTAACTTGGTACAAAGTTCCGCGACTAGCTGGCTTGGCCAAGGCAGAGTCAGGGCAAGGCCAGGCTGCATGTACTCGGCGTCCAGGGTCAGTTTGCGGAGGCCAGGGTAGGGCTCCGGACTGCCGAAAATGACGCCGTCATTGT